>ERZ1673962.30-NODE-30-length-123743-cov-5.033407_pt1 | contig 123743 bp, 107 predicted proteins | sample MGYA00580188_ERZ1673962 | MGnify/ENA primary metagenome ERZ1673962 (study PRJEB41334, sample SAMN05608104) | rock metagenome | biome: terrestrial subsurface; feature: shale formation; material: shale | place: USA: Pennsylvania ...
AACTTACCCGTAGATATTTCTTCTGTCATGAAAATACCTCCTTATGCAAAAAAACATTTCATAATGGCATATGTACTCATTCAAAATACTTCAAACAACAATTAAAAACAATTATTTTTCCCCGCGTTCGACTCTCGGGATTTCGCTCTCACCCTTTTTCCCGCTGCACAACAAATCACCCGCCCTCCAAACAAAGAGCTGTTACACAAAAAGGCCGGGAACACCCGGCCTTTTACAGAAAAAATAAAAGGAAACCTTATTCAATCTCGATTTTGCGTCTCTTTTGTTTGGCGGCCTCCGTCTTGGGAATGCGAACTTCGAGCACACCATCCTTGAAAGACGCTTTGGCCTGATCCGAAAGGACCTCCCCAGGCAAACGTACAGAGCGGGAGAAGCTGCCATAGGACCGCTCAATACGATGATAGTCTTTACGCTCGAGTTTTTCTTCCGCCTTTTTCTCTCCACTGATTGTCAGCAAATCATCGGAAATATCCACCTCGACATCTTCCTTGCCAATGCCCGGCAGCTCGGCCTTGACAACCACCGCATCCTCCTCCTCGTATATATCGAGAGAAGGCGTCACCTGCTGCATCCGCGGGAGATTGAAACGCGGCATCCACATGGGAGAAAAAAAGGGCCGGTTGAAAAAATCCCCGAACCAACGCTCCATTTCCTCAAAGGGAGAAACCAATTCTGCTTTTTCAGGAACCATTACTTCTTTTTCCTCATGTTTTTTGTCTTTTTTTCCCATATTCTTACCTCCCAGATTGAGTAAGAAAAAGATTTCCCGAACACCTGATGAACTCTTCACCCCACTGAAAGGCAACGAAAAACTTTTGCCCCTGAAAAGGATAGCAACAAAAAAAACACTGGCAACCAGATTGCCAGGTCCGGCCGACATAAAAAACGGCACCCCTTTCGGGGATGCCGGCCCCATTGATCCGGCAATGAGCGCAACTTCATCCGTTCAAATGGGACAAAATATGAAAGAAATCGGTAAATCCCTGCAGCCATCCTCTGCACGGCTAGCCTATCCGTACCTGAATATGGTAAGAGGTTGGAGATTACCTGGACAATGGATGCGCCTATGAAAATCAGCATTAAACATCGTCTTTACTTTGCTTTCCTCGCGGCCACCGGCCTGGTGGTCATAAGCATGTTCCTTATCACCAAATTCAGTTTCCAACGCAGCCTTTTACGCTACGTCAACACCGTTGAGCAGGAACGTCTGTTGCGCCTGGAAAGCCTCCTTATAAAAGGTTACGAAAAACATGGAAACTGGAATTTCCTAACAAGCAACAGGAGATTGTGGAAGCACCTTCTGATTTCCAGCCGCCATGAACCTGCCTTCTCCCACCTTTGCCTTGAAGAGAGAGACAGGCGACCGCCCTCCGCATCCGGCTTTCCACCGCCTCCGGAAGGATTGCCGGGCGCGCCATCCCCCATGCATCAAACCTTCGAATGGCGGGTCAGCCTGCTTGACAGCGAAAAAAAACCTATATATGACTCCCTCGTGCCTGGGCCCTCACCTACTTACAACCCACTTGTCGTCCACAATCAAACCGTCGGCTATGTTGGATTAAAACCTCCTAAGATCATTATCGACTCCCATCAGCAACGGTTTGCGCAGGAGCAACATCACTCCATGACCATTATTTCCCTGGTGGTAGCAGCAATGAGCGCCCTGCTATCCCTGCCGCTTTCCAGGCGTATGGTAAAACGCATAACCACCCTGGCCTCAGCAACTCATCAATTAAGCACCGGAAGCTACGACATCCGGGTCGATGAAACAGCCAGCGATGAACTGGGGCAACTGGCCCACGATTTCAACTCGATGGCTCAGACCTTGAAAAGCAATCAGGCTATGCGCCGTCGCTGGGTAGCCGACATCTCCCATGAACTCCGCACCCCCCTGGCAATTCTTCGCGGAGAGATCGAAGCGGTGCAGGACGGGATTCGCACACTCTCCGACCAGACCCTTGACACCCTGCACGGCGAGGTCATGCGTCTGGAACGATTGGTTGGCGATCTTTATGAACTATCTCTCAGTGATATAGGCGCCATGCAATACCGAAAGACGAATATAAATCTTTCCAACGTCCTGCTTCTGTCCGTTGAAGCCCATCGCACCCAGTTTGCCGAGAAAAGCCTTTCCATGCAAACCAGAAACATACCCAAAAACCTTCCCGTTCTCGGCGATGCGGAACGCTTGAGACAACTCTTCTATAACTTGCTGAAGAACACCCTTCACTACACCGACGAAGGGGGCCAATTACAGATTACCGCCAACATCCGTAAAAACACGATCCAGCTCGACTTCATGGACTCTTCACCAGCCGTTCCTGACGAATCTATGGGCAAGCTTTTCGATCGATTTTATCGGGTTGAAAGGTCCCGAAGTCGTGAACATGGTGGAGCGGGACTTGGTCTTGCATTATGCAAAAACATTGTCGAAGCCCACAACGGCAGCATCGAAGCTCGCCCCGCCCCCCTTGGGGGCCTCTGGATCGCCATTACCCTGCCACTGAATGGACGAAAGCCATGAACAACCGGATACTGATTGTCGAAGACGAAGCCAGGCTGGCCGCCTTGTTGGCCGATTACCTCAGACAGGCAAATTTCGCCCCTCACATTGTTGCAGATGGCTTGGAAACCGCTCCTTGGGTAAGAGAGAACCATCCTGCACTGATCCTCCTCGACCTTATGCTTCCCGGCAAGGACGGCATGGATATCTGCAAAGAAATTCGCAGCTTTTCCAATGTTCCGATCATAATGGTTACCGCCCGCATCGAGGAAATAGACCGACTTCTCGGATTGGAGCTGGGCGCCGATGACTACATCTGCAAACCCTTCAGCCCCCGAGAGGTCGTTGCCCGCGTCAAAGCTGTGCTGCGCCGCAGCGGCGGCCAGACAACCCTCCGCACCAAAGGACTGCTGCTGGAAGAAGCCAGCCTCCAAGCCAGCTGGAATGGCCGCAAACTCGACCTGACATCCGTTGAATTCAAGCTTCTCCAACATCTGGCTGCCCACCCGGGACGAATTTTCTCCAGAGAACAACTCATGGACCGCATCTATGCAGACCGGCGCATCGTATCCGATCGCACTATCGACAGCCACATCAAGAAACTGCGCAAGAAAATTGAAACCGCCTCCCCAGGGGAAGATCTTATCCGGTCGGTGTACGGTGTAGGATATAAATTCGAGATGGAAAGAGAATAGCAGCGCACGTTGAGTGCCTTGTTTCAGTCCAAAAACCACAGATGTATAAATCCAAAAACTTCACCGGACTTCCGCAACAGGAAACCATAGGCTTTCTAATGCCTCAAGGGACCAAACTTCTCTAGCAAACCATAAAAAAAACCCCCGAGGCTAACCTCAGGGGCTTCATTTCATCTGCCGTCATCCGAATCGGAATCCGGACAAGGCTTCATAAGTCTTTTATCCGCTTATTCATCTCGTTCGTAATCTACGACCCGCTGAGCGACCGACTTGATGCTCAGAAGATCGCTATAGTTGATGTTATTGCCGAGATAGTTGTTGCCATCCGTACCGCAGCCGAGGGTCAGTGAAGGCGGAAGCTTGTTGTAGATGAGACCGACGCTGCCGTGAACCGCAGGCTGATTCAGGAGCAGGCGATTAGCCGGGATTTCCAAGGCGAATTTTTCGAGGACTTTTTCATCCTGGGCATGGACGACGGCAGTATGACCGGCGCCGCCCCAGCGGAGCTGGCTCTTGGCTGCTTCGATTGCTTCGTCGGTGTTGTTGTAGCTGATATAGCCGAGAACCGGGGAAAGTTTTTCATGGCTGAACCAGTCCTCGGGACCGATGGTCTTGAGGGGCACGAGGAGCAGCTTCGCATCTTCGGGAACCTCGAAACCTGCGAGTTTGGCGATCGCCTGGGGAGACTTGCCGACGATGGCCACCGCCGGAACGCCCCTTTCCTTGTCGAACATGACGGCTTCGAGCTTCGCCTTCTCTTCCTCGTTGACCAGATAGGCGCCGCGCTCGACCAGCATCTTAACCGCTTTGTCGGCAACTTCCTTGTCGTCGAAGATCATCGACTGGTCGGAGGAGCAGATGGTGCCGTTGTCGAAGGTCTTGGAAGCGATAACGTTGTTGACCGCAACGCTCAGGTTGGCGGATTTCGAAACGAAAACGGGGGTGTTGCCGGCACCGACGCCGATGGCGGGATGACCGGAGCTGTAGGCGGACTTGACCATGGCGTTACCGCCGGTAGCGAGGATCAGGTTGACGCCTTCGTGTTTGAACAGCAGGTTGGTGGCTTCGATGGAAGGTTCTTCGATCCACTGGATGCAGTTCTTGGGAGCGCCGGCGGCAACAGCGGCATCATACATGACTTTGGCCGCTTCGCGGCTGCACTTCTGGGCGCGGGGATGGAATGCGAAGATGATCACGTTACGGGTCTTCATGGCAATCAAAGACTTGAACATGACGGTGGAAGTCGGGTTGGTGGTCGGAGTAGCGGCCGCCAGCACGCCGAAAGGTTCGGCGACATACTTCACACCTTCTTCTTCTCTGATCACGCCGACGGACTTCTTATCTTTGAAGTACTCGTAAACCACGTGAGCGCCAAGGTGGTTTTTGATGGCTTTGTGATCAGCACGACCGATACCGGTCTCTTCAACGGCCAATTCGCCAAGCTTTGTTTCGTTTGCAACGCTGGCCTCGTCCATTGCCGCGGTAATCTTGTCGACCTGTTCCTGGGTATAACCCTTGAATTCGTCGGCAGCCTTTCTTGCATTGGCTACCAATTGATCGATCATTTCCTTAGCCATACCTAATCCTCCTAGTCTTTGTTGTTGATTGTTCACCTTACCCAAACTTGAAAAACGCATAAACAAAGCGCCGCCACACGAAACTTCGCATGGATGAGCGGCTGATTATCCGGGCCGCCGCATGCGCAGGCCAACCATCCTGCCGTACCTCAGGTATATGAACAATAAGGGCGAGCTTGGATTAACCGGCATACCTTTCCGGGCGACCGACCCCTGTCGACACCCGGAAGGACCGTTAAAACATCGTGTTACGACAACGTCCAAGCTTGCAACACAGCTATTTATAGCAGAGTGAAGTATACCTTGCAAGCAAATTATTCCATGTGAAACGCCTGATATCAGCGACGCCAGAAGGCCCTTTTCCAAGGACAAAATCTTACTTTCGATCCGCTGTTTTTTTCTGCCGCATACCCGATTTTTTTTTTCGAAAAGAAATCGATACCGCCGCAAAAAAATGCGCGCCGGTCAGGAGGGAAAAACCGTGCGCGCCAAGGATTGGACTATGGTGGTTGCCAGTGAGTCCCATTTGATTTTCAGCTTACCACCCCCCTTCGATTTTGCAACCCGGCGGGTATAAAATCTCTCCTCCCCCCCGCCCGCCCCCCCCTCTGTCGTGAACTTTAAAACCTGGTTATGTTTTTTAATGATATCTTATTCCGGGCCCCGTCTTAGAATTCCCCAAAACCGGCTTTTTTTTCATCACTTATCGCTAATTGCAGTATCGGTAATTCAACGATTCCAAAAGTTGTTTCATTCCCGGATCGCCTGTTTGCATAAAAGGGACTGCAGTCATCTTCTCTTTACCCGATCACGCGTTCTGCAGCCATCTCTTCACGACAAAAAAATCCGCACCCGAAGATGCGGACCTGAGATATTTCTGGTGGAGCTGAGCGGGCTCGAACCGCCGACCTACGCGTTGCGAACGCGTCGCTCTCCCGACTGAGCTACAGCCCCGAACTTGTTTTCAGATCAACTGAATGGCCGATGCTTATCCATAACCTGAAAGGAAGGCGGCGCTTCGGGCAAGCGCAGAACGAACCGCGCCCCCCGCTCCGTATTCTGCACCTCGATTTCCCCCCGGTGATGCTCGACAATGCGATGCACAATGGGCAGGCCAAGGCCTGTCCCCTGCTTGCGGGTGGTAAAAAAGGGATTGAAGATATTGCGCAGAATATTCGCAGGGATTCCACCACCGGTATCTTCCACCTCCACCGCCACTGCCCGGTCTCCACGCAGGGAGCTGCGATAAATTCTCACTACCAGCACCCCGCCGTCACCCATGGCCTGCCGGGCATTGTCGACAAGATTGACCATCACCTGGCGAAGCTTTTGTTCATCGCCCTGGATAGCAGCAACATCATCGCTGAACTCCCTTACAAGACGCACGTTCGACTCCCGGAGGACATCCTCCTCCAGAGCCAGAACCTCCTCGACTATTTTGACCAGATCGCAATCCGCGATACACAACATTTGCTTTTTGGAAAACCCGAGAATATTGGTCAGCATCTCCTCCATTCGACGCACCTCACGAACGACGATCTCGCTGTATTCCTGTTCTCGAGTACCCTCGGGAAGAGTCCGTGCCAGACGCCGGGCAAATCCCCCAATGGAAACAAGAGGATTTCGCAACTCGTGGGTAACGGAAGCCGCCGTCTCTCCCAAAGCAGCCATTTTCTCTCCCTGAATAAGGCGCTCCTGGGTTTCGCGCAGGTCCCTGTGAGAGGTTTCGAGACGGTGCAGGAGCATGGAGTTTTCCATGGCCTGCGCAGCCTGATTTCCGAACAGTTCGAGGAATCGACGCCGCTCAACCAAAGCCGTCTGAGACATGCGGGCACTGTCGACGACCAGAACCCCCAGAGCGCGACTGCGCCCCCGCAACGGCACAACCGCACAGGGGTTCAGAGCCACCGCTTCTGCCAGTCGAGCGAAAGACCCCCGAAAAGCATGCGTTTCCGTTACGAAAACCAGTTTATCCTGAGACACGGACCGGGCTATGGGATTCTCATCGGGAGACAACGGCAGACGCTGCTTGACCACCAGCTGGCAGAAGGGGTCCTGGCGTTGCTTCTCCCGAATGGCCTCGGTAATCGGAGGCAATTCCCATTCAGCATCGGCCTCAACTTTCGGGAAAAGACACCGCGCCGAATCGCGCGTCATCCCGACCATGCCCTGCAGTACGCCGCTTCTTTCGTTTGCCAGAAACAACATGGCTCGTTCAAAACCCCCGCCCCATGGAATGGTGACGGAAGAAAGAATCAGATGCATCAGATCATCCAGGCGCAAGGTGCTGTGCATTGCCCTGGAGACGCGGTAAAGCAGTGAAACTTCGTGCAATTTCCGGGTGTTATCCTGCAATAGAATCGCACGATCCGCAAAGGCCTCGATACGCTCCAGGTTTTGTGCGACCTGCGCTCCCAGGTTGGATAAAAAAGCACGGTTCGCCTCGGTATCAGACAATCCGAGGGCACCGCTGCGACCGTCCTCGGCGAAAAACAGCGTACCCATCATACGCCCCTGAAATTTTAGCGGCAATCCGACCCCTGCAGGCTTGTCTTGCGCAGCAGGCACAAAGTACAGCTGTTCAGTCCTCAATATCCTCAGACCGACTCCCGTCTCGACTTTCTCGAATTTTCCGAGATCTGCCTGCCGGTGAGATACGGTGCGCACATGGGGTTTCCCCAGCATCATAGCGCCGTGCATGGGACGCAAAATGGCGCAGGCAACGCCGCCGGCCTTTTCCAAAACCGACCATAGTGCATCCAACAGCTCCGACACTGTAGCCCCCCCTCCCAAAGCCCCTGCCAGATCGGACAGCAAGGCTATTTCATGCAACCGGGTTTGATGCTGTCTGAAATCCAGATGTTCTTTCACCAGAGCAGCAAGAACCAGGCTGCACGACTGGGCGAGCAGCTGCAATGCAGAATCTTCACGCAGAGGAGGAGGAAAAGTCAGGGAAAGGACTCCCTGGTCACAATTCGAATCGAACGCGGGAAAATGGAGGGTACCGGTTTGAGGCGCGCGGATGCAGCGCTGACCGGCAGTAGACCATGGAGGCTTTTCACAGAAAGGAAAAAGATCGGTACCGTGCGGAGCAAGGAAGTTTTTTCCGTGTACGGAAACCTTGTCCGGCAACCAAAAAAACGCTCCAGCCAAAGGCAAGGAGCGTTGCAGTAAAGCCAGAATTTCTTCACACTTAGTCAGAGGGGCTTCATTCTCGCCAGCGGCGAGGCGTAACACTTCGTGGAGAATAGTACATCCATCACAGATCATCGCACTCCCCGGATTGAAAACCCCTTTGGAAAATCAGCCGATTTTTTCTTTACGCTCCTGCTCGGTCTTGCAGTCAATGCAGAGAGTCGTCACCGGGCGGGCCCGCAATCGCTCTAAGCCGATAGGCTCTTCGCAGCATTCGCATTCGCCGAAAGTCCCCTGCTCGATGCGCTCGAGGGCCTGACGGATCTTCACGATCAACTTGCGCTCACGGTCGCGAATGCGCAGTTCGAAATTCCGATCCGACTCCAAAGAAGCCCGATCGGTGGGGTCGGGAAAGTTGCTTTGGTCGTCGGTCATCTCCGAAACGGTCTTTCCGGCATCCCGCAGAAGCGTCTCCAGTTGAGCTTCAAGGCTCTCCTTGAACTCTTTCAGTGTTTCCTGATCCATGCACTTCTCCTTGCAGTATATGAGCTTGCAAATGTAAATGAAATCGATTGTCAAGTCAACAAAAATGGATAACCGACACTACCCTCCGCCATACAACTGATGCCACAAAATTACCAGAAGCAGAACAATGGCAAGCCAGCAGGATACGATATCGTTACGCCGGACGGGAGGCGCAGCGGCCATGGCGCGCGCATCATCGCTGACACTTTGAGCAGGCACCCTCGCCAGCAGCATCTCCACCAACTCTCCAAAACGTTCGTAAGCATTGGAGAGAATGATAAATTCCTCTCCGGCACATAGCGTTACAAACACCCTTTTTCGTATGTTCAGCGATTCCATCGCGGTAATTTCGGCAAAATCCAGGGCTTTCCTGCGTCCGAAACGATGCAGCACGACCCGGTCGGGCCAAACCTCCAGCTTCCGGCTCATGCTCGCCGCCAGCAACGCGGCTACCACCATGGCGATCATTCCAACCAGACCGGCCTTTATCGGCGGCTCGCCCTGAATCACACAGACCAGCGTCAGGGTGAAAAGCAACACCAACAGAACCCCCAGCGACCCGACAAAGGCGCGGCGGATTTTAAACTCCCCGGCAGCCCGTTCTTCCACGGAGAACCTCTTCTTCCTTCACTGCCTTGGATTCCTGGCAGGATAATTTAACAGGAAATTCGCGTCACGCAACACATCTGGTCACGATCATTTCGACCGGACGAAGGAACCGCTTTTTCCGCCGTGTTTCTCCATCAGGCGAATCGCGGAAACAACCATCTCCTTGTCGACCGCCTTGCACATATCGTAAATGGCCAATCCCGCAGCGGCGACAGCCGTCAAGGCTTCCATCTCGACCCCGGTCTGCCCGGTAACGCGCACCCTGGCCTCAATGTCAACCTTGCCCTGTCCCGGACAAGGAGTAAAATCGACGGAAACGGAAGTAAGCAGCAAAGGATGACATAAAGGGATCAGGTCGGGCGTTTTCTTTGCCGCCATGATGCCGGCAACCCGCGCCACCGCCCAGACATCTCCCTTGGCCACCTCGCCGCTCATAATCAGGCGCAGAGTCGACTCCTTCATATGGACCTCGCCACGGGCTACCGCGACACGACTGGTGGCCGATTTTTCACCGACTTCCACCATCACGGCCTTGCCGTTTTCATCAAGATGGGTCAAACGATCACTCATTGCTCCTCCTCAAAACGATTGGGTTTCCCATGGGAACGATTCGTTCCTTAAATGAAAAGGTCATTATGCCCACCTGAATAACACCGGGCATGGTAAATTCCGTATCATTCCAGAAGGCCGGCACGAGCAGGAGTTCTGGATGACCGCGCCTCCCATGCCACACGATTCGCGGTCATGGCGCCCAGCGCGGCATGGTAAGGAAAAAAAGCCAGACTCAAGTCGCCGGCACCTTTCACGGCGCAAAGAATATCGCGCAATTCTCCGGGGGCCACATCCCGGGTACTGACGAAATCGCGGGTCTGAAGTTTGAGCAGAAGACGCGCCGGATCGCGGGTGCAACGCACTCCGGAAACAGCCATTTCTCCTACTTTGGCAATGGCTTGTTCAACAGGCAAGGACAATTCCGCGGACATCTGCCGATGGTAGGCCATGATCGCTATATACTCGAAATCAGCTTCAACGGCCCGGTCGAAATCCTGCGAAAACCAGGCCAGGCCATGGTCGGGTGCCGTCAGAACTTCATAGGGAAGGTTCACAGCGAAAGGCAGGTCGGGTCGCACCCGTCGGGCGACATCGCGAAAATCGGCGGCCAGCTTCAGCAGGTAACGATTTTTCCATGCTGCCCATTCCTGAAACGACTCGCCCAATTGACTTACGTATACCCGGCCATCCTCTCCCCGGCGCACCTTGCAGAAAAGTTCACGAGGAGAAAAAAGCCGGCCGGTATCGCGCAGACATGCGGCCAACGCGGCACTTGAAAATCCCTCGGTCTGGCGCAACACCAGATCGTCTTGCAGCAATACCCCGTCTATATCGTAACGTGCCAGATCGCGAAAAAGGTCCAGAAGCCGCTGCCGCACTTCGGAACGAAAGGGATCGAGAGCCTTGCACGGCATGATGCTCCCGCTACCCGGATCGTAACGACGACCTTGCCATGCCCCACTTTCAGTCAGCGGTGTGCTCAAGGTGGTCATCCAGGCAAACACTTTGAGACCGGCAGCATGAGCCAGGGCGGTCAGGGAACCGAGCACGTCGGCTACAACCGGCGCGGCATCGGTGGCGAAATAAACACCGGAAGAGGCTCGCGCCTCGACAAAAGGATAAACCCGATCACCGGGACGCTGGAACACCCGGAGAATAACGGTATCGAGCCCCATGCGCCGCATGCGTGCGAACTCGGCGGCGACCTGAGGATAATTGCGGCTAGGCAGATAACTGACCTGGGCGGCCCGGATACGCGAAGCGGCGCTTGACGGCGCCACCGCTGCCAAAAACGACATCGCAATCACAAGGATCAGAAAGATACCGTTCCGCAAAAGTTTCATGCGAATACCTCGTCAAGCGCCTGCTCGACGCTTCGCACGCCACGCAATTCCATACCCGGCGGCGCGTCCACAGCCTTGAGGCAGCCGGCAGGAAGGTAACAGCGATCGAAACCGAGCCGGGCCGCTTCCCGTACCCTCAATTCGGGACGAGACACCGCCCGCACTTCCCCGGCCAGGCCGACTTCACCGAACAACATGAGCTTTCCCGGCACCGGGCGATTCAGATGACTGGAGGCGAGCGCAGCGATCACCCCGAGATCGGCTCCAGGCTCGGATAAACGCACCCCTCCGGCGACATTGAAAAAAATATCCTGGCTGAGCATGGACAGGCCGACTTTCTTTTCCAGCACCGCGACCAGCAACGCCACCCGGTTGGGATCGATACCGATGGCGGTACGACGCGGCTGACCGAAATTACTCACGGAAACCAGCGCCTGCAATTCGACCAGAATCGGGCGGCTGCCCTCTAGCGTCGGGACCACCACGCTGCCGGGGGCTTCGTCAGGGCGCTCGGCCAGGAACATTTCCGAAGGATTCGGTACTTCGGCGAGCCCGCCCTCCTTCATTTCGAAAACACCGATTTCGTTGGTCGAACCGAAACGGTTCTTGACCGCCCGCAAAATCCGGTAAGGATGCCCCGCGTCGCCTTCGAAATAGAGGACCGTATCGACCATATGCTCCAGCATGCGCGGACCGGCAATGGCACCGTCCTTGGTGACATGTCCGGTGATAAAAGTCGATACGCCCCGGCCTTTGGCCAGATGCATCAGGCGGCCGGCGCACTCACGGACCTGACTGACGCTGCCCGGAGCCGACTCAAGATCGGCGGTGAAAATGGTTTGAATGGAATCGATCACCAGAAAACGGGGTTTGAGCTCACGCACCCGCTCCAGGATCATTTCGAGGGAGGTTTCAGGGACGAGAAAGAGATCGCCGGCGGATACCTTGAGACGCTCACCCCGCATCTTGACCTGGCGAGCCGATTCCTCAGCCGTCACGTAAAGCACCGGTCCAAAAGAAGCGAGGCGATCGACGGCCTGCAACAACAAGGTCGACTTGCCGATCCCCGGGTCTCCGCCAATGAGTATGAGGGATCCGGGCACCACGCCGCCGCCAAGCACCCGATCGAGCTCCGACAGGCCGCAAAGACAGCGTTCTTCATCCGTGGTCGTCACCTCGGACAAGCGCTGCATCGCCACCGTCGCCACGGAGGCTCGGCGGCGCTTGCCGGCTTGGGCCTGGCTGCGCTCCTCCACCATGACATCCCATTGACCGCAGTCGGGACACCGCCCAAGCCATTTAAGGCTCTGATAACCGCATTGCTGACAGATATAAAAGGTCTTTGCCTTCAAACGTCGATCTCCCCGGTAAGGGCGCTATTTTATGGTCTTTGACGCCGGGTGTCAATGGCACTCGATGCCGACGATGAAACCGCAGCCGCCACGACTCGGCTCGCCAAAAGCAACCTGCGGGTGGACTGAAATCCCGAACATCTGCTATATTGCTCCTCTTAGGCTACAAAAAGGCCCTGGTTATGCCGGGCCTTTTTCATCGCTAACCGGTTTGCCCGTCTTCTTTCGGGCAAAGACCGCATAATAAGAAGGATGCAAATAAAAATCATGCTGGAAAAACGCATTATCAACATCCTGCGAGACATTGTCGGCAAAGAATACGTGTCCACCGAAAAGACCGATCGCATCTGCTACTCCTACGATGCCACGCAGCAGCAGTTTTATCCCGATGTCATCGTCCGCCCCGCCGATGCGGAACAGATCAGTCTGATTCTGAAAATGGCCAACGCCGAGAACATCCCCGTCTACCCCAGGGGAGCTGGCAGCGGCTTTACCGGGGGCAGCGTGCCGACCCAGGGAGGCATCGCTCTGGTGTTGACCCGTCTGGACCGCATTCTGCGCATCGATCAGGACAATCTTATCGCCGAAGTGGAACCGGGCGTGATTACCGCCTCCCTGCAAAAAGCCGTCGAGGAAGTAGGACTCTTCTATCCGCCCGATCCTGCCTCCCTCAAATTCAGCACCATAGGCGGCAACGTTGCCGAATGCGCCGGAGGTCCGCGCTGCGTCAAATACGGCGTCACCAAAGACTATGTACTCGGCATGCAAGTCGTTACCCCCCAGGGCGACGTCATCCGCACCGGCGGCGAAACCATGAAGGGCGTCGTCGGCTACGATCTGACCAAGCTCATGGTCGGAAGTGAAGGCACCTTGGGGGTCATCACCAAAATCGTTCTCAAGCTGCTGCCCAAACCGGAAGCGAAAAAAACCATGCTGGTCATGTTCGACTCCATCGACGGAGCCGCCCGGACCGTCTCCAACATCATTCGCGGCAAGATCATCCCCACAACCCTGGAATTCATGGATGCCACGGCACTGGAATGCGTGCGCCAGAACGCCGACCTCGATATACCCGAGTCGGCCCGCGCGGTGTTGATCATCGAGGTCGATGGCGACCGCGAACTGCTGGAGCGCCAGGCGGCGCGCATCCTGGAGATCGCCGCCCCGCTGGGCGTGGTACATACCAGCATTGCGGCCAGCGACGAAGAGAGCGAACAGCTGTGGCAGGTGAGGCGCAGCGTCTCGCCCAGCCTGCGTAAAGTCAATCCGGACAAATACAACGAAGACATCTGCGTACCGCGCAGCAAACTGCCGGACATGATTCGGGCCATCGAAGCCATCTCCAACAACCTGGGAATCCCCATCGTCAATTTCGGCCACGCCGGAGATGGCAACATCCACGTCAATATCATGGTCGACCGCTCTATCGACGGGCACGAGGAAAAAGCCGAAATCGCCATCCGGGAAATTTTCGCCAAAACCCTGGAGTTGGGCGGCACCATGAGCGGCGAACACGGGGTCGGCACCAGCAAGGCGCCCTACATTCCCATGGAGCTCGACAGTGCGACGGTGGTTTATATGAAAGCCATCAAACGCGCTCTTGATCCCAAAAACATTCTCAACCCCGGCAAAATCTTTCTCGAGGACCTCTAGGTCCCGAAAGGCAACGTCCCGCATAGCGGCGACGGAACCGGAACAACGGAATTCAACCACGCGGCCCGACCGCGGCATCGGATAACACATGAGTAAACATAAGGACATCGAAGCTTACCGGAAACAGCTGCGGGAATGCGTCAAATGCGGCACCTGCCGAGCGCACTGCCCGGTTTTCAAACAGGTACAATCGGAAGCAGTAGTGGCACGCGGCAAGATATCCCTTGCCGAAGCGTTAATGAACGACGAAATCGAACTCGACCGTCGTCTGATCAGCGACATTTCCCAGTGTCTGGCGTGCGGACGCTGTGTCAGGAAGTGCCCAAATCAGGTACCGACAGATGAAATCATTCTCGCCTTGCGGCGCCGAATCGGTCGAGAAAAGGGCCTGACCCTGTTCGGACGGGGGGTTTCCACGGTATTGCAGCGCCCATGGCTGATGAATCTTCTGACACGCCTGGGACGCATGTTTTCCTGGCTGGTGTTTCGCAAGGTACCGCAAAACAGCGGATTGCGCCTGCGCTTCCCTTCGCCCTATATCAGTCGGGACCGCACCATCCCGGAGATCGCGCCCCGGGCCTTCCGCCAGAGCCATCCCGAGTTCATCGCAGGAGACGAAGACAAGCCTCTGGTGACCTTCTTTACCGGCTGCATGATCAATCACATGCTGCCCGAAATTGGCGACGGCGTGCTGGCTGCGCTGCAAAGCCTCGGCATGAACATCCTTATTCCCAAAGACCAGGGCTGCTGCGGTCTGCCCGCCCTGTGCGCCGGTGACGGCAAGGGGGCGGCCTGCCTGGCGGATCGCAATCTCGAAGCCTTGACGGCCCACAAGGCCGATTTCATCGTTACAGCATGCGCATCCTGTCACAGCGGCTTGACCAAGCATTTCCGCGACCTAGGACCAGACCACGCCGCACTGGCCGACAAGGTCATGGATATTCACGAGTTCCTGGTCGACCAGGGCTTTGACGAAAAGCTTCTGCAACTGCCCCGACAGGAAAACCCTCAGCCGGTCGGATACCATGTACCTTGCCATCTGCGCGAACCCGGCCTCAAGGAAGCCCCTCGAAAACTGCTGTCGGCGTTACCATCCATACGTCTGGTGGACATGAAACACGCCGGCGCCTGCTGCGGCCTCGGAGGAACCTTTTCCGTCTATCATTATGACATCAGCAAAAAACTGGGTGCCTTGAAAGCCGAAGGCATCCGCGACAGCGAAGCCGAGATCGTGGCCACAGCCTGCCCCGGTTGCATTATGCAGTTGCAGGACACCATCAATCATGCCGGCATGTCCCAGCAGGTATGTCATGTGTTGGAATTGGTGGCAGCCGACCTGAAAAATACCGACCTCGGACAGGCAAACCGAACAGATGCAAAGCTGCGGTGAAGGTGAGGCCATGGAAAAATTTGGGACGGGAATACTCTCGGTACTCTTCGTGGGATGGGCCGCGGCAGCGCTGGCCGTACCGGCCCATCGCTCACTGAATTATGCCGACGGCGAGGCCGGTTTGGTGATTTTTAAGGGGAAAACGCACCAACAGAAATGCAGCGCATGCCATCGCAACGGCGTCTTTCCGATCATGCGGCAAGGTGCCGAAGTCATCACCATGCAAAAGATCGAGCAAGGAGATCAGTGCGGAGCCTGCCACGACGGTCGGAAAGCTTTCGGCAGCAGCGGAAACTGCAACCGCTGCCATCGACCTGCGGAAAACCACTGACCTGCACAGGCAACCGCCTTACCGATCAAAAAATCAGCCGCCGATGCCGTGCATGCGACGCTTGCCCTGACGGAAATCCTTCTCACCGATATGGTGACGTTCAGGCTTGGCGCAGGCGGCATTACGCAGGATTTCCTCCAATTCCGCATCGCTGGCGTTGCGGCGCAGAGCACTGCGCAGATCGATCTCCTCGGTAGAAAACAGGCAGGGACGGATACGGCCGTCTGCGGTGATGCGCATGCGGTTGCATTCGCCGCAGAAATGTTCCGAAACGGCGGGAATGACCCCGATATGCCCCGGGCTTTCGGGAAAATGAAACATCCGTGCCGGCCCGGCCGGACCCTGGCGTAATTCAGGCACCAGTTTGCTGACTTTTTCCAACGATTTGATGATCTCGGCCGCCGGAAACATGTTCTCCGGCGTATATTCGAGGCCGTTGCTGACAGGCATGAATTCGATGAAACGGATCTCCCAGGGCTGATCGAGAGTCAGGCGGGCAAAAACGGCAATCTCATCATCATTGACGCCGCGGATCGGCACCATGTTTATTTTGAGAGGCGTCAGACCGACGGCTTCTGCGGCATGCAGGCCTTCGAGCACTTTATGCAGGCCGGTTCGACGGGTAATTTCCAGAAAACGATCTTCGCGCAGAGTATCGAGGCTGACATTGACCCGACTAAGGCCGGCTTTGCGAAGATCAGCGGCCATATCCGCAAGCAGAATGCCGTTGGTGGTCAGAGTGATTTCAACTTTCTTGGAAATACCGGCCATGTCGCGGATAAACTCGACAATGCCCTTGCGAATCAGCGGTTCACCACCCGTTATGCGGATTTTTTTGACCCCGCAGCGAACAGCTACGGCGACGACCCGCAGCATTTCCTCGTAAGAGAGGACTTCGGCATGATCGACAGTCTCAATGCCTTCGGCCGGCATGCAGTACCGACAACGCAAATTGCAGCGGTCGGTGACCGACAAGCGCAGGTATTCTATGGTGCGGCCATAGTTGTCCTGCAATAGTTTTTTTCTCTTTTTCACGATAGCAAGGTCCCTGGCAAATCAGATATTGTATACATAATGAAACTGCGTTTTATCCTATAAATCAAACATTACCACCAAAAAGTGCGGCAGAGCAAGGGGTTTAGCAAAGCCATTAGCTTTCTCCAACAACTTTTCATGCATTTCAACTGAAAATAAGCATGAAGAACTATCCCGACATCTCTACACGCACCCAGACATTTCGGAGGTTTGCCCCATCATGAGCAAAGCACTCGGCCTTCTGTCCGGAGGCCTTGACAGTTCCCTGGCGGCCCTGACACTCAAACGTCAGGGCGTGGATGTGACCGGCATTGTTTTCGTCACCCCTTTTTTCGGAGCCGCGCGTGCACGACAAGCGGCTCGCCAGATCGACATCCCCCTGATCGTTGAAGAGATCGGAGAAATACATCTCGATGTCCTGAAGAATCCCCGCTATGGTTACGGCAAGAATCTCAATCCCTGTATCGACTGCCATGCCTTGATGTTTCAGCTCGCGGCACGGCACGTATTCAACGGCGATTTCGACTTTCTGTTTTCCGGCGAGGTCCTGGGCCAGCGCCCCATGAGCCAGAACTACAACGCCCTTCAGGCCGTTGCCAAGCACGCCGGCTGCGCCGACATTATCCTGCGACCGTTATGCGCACGCTTGCTGCCCGAAACCCCCATGGAAAAGCAGGGCCTGGTCGATCGCGAAAAACTACTTGACATCCAGGGCCGTTCGCGCAAACGCCAGGAAGCCTATGCGCGCCAATGGGGGCTTACCGATTACCCAGGATCGGGAGGCGGCTGCCTGTTGACCGAAAAATCCTTTACGGGCAAACTTCGGGACCTGCTCGATCATCAACCCGACTGCACCGTCCACGACGTCGAACTGCTCAAGCTCGGACGCCAGTTCAGGCTGTCGCCCGCGGCCAAGCTGACCTTGGGACGTAACCAGGAAGGCAACGAAGCCCTGCAAGCCGCCTTGCGTCCCGGATATATCCTGCTTCACGCCACCGGATACCGTGGTCCCACGGGACTGGTCAGCGGCCATCCCTCAGAGACCGACCTTGCCATGGCCGCCGCCATTGTCGCCGGATACGGCAAGGGACGTGATGAAGCATCGGTAAGAGTACGTCTGCAAAAAAATGGCGACGAGCGCTTTCTGGACATTGCTCCGATGAGCCAGGATCGCTGTACCCTGTTGCAGGTGGTTTGATCTCGCACCCATTCTACGCATTGACGGTTAAACTAAAAAAGCCCCCCGGATCTCTCCGGGAGGCTTTTTTGTTTTACACCGACAGGGTGGGGGGGGGACGTTTACATCATGCCGCCCATGCCGCCCATGCCGCCCATGCCGCCAGGCATACCGGCAGGCATACCACCGGCAGGCTCTTCCTTGGGCAGTTCGGCGATGCAGGCTTCGGTGGTCAACATCAGGCCCGCCACGGAGGAAGCATTCTGCAGAGCGCTGCGAACAACTTTGGTGGGGTCGATGATGCCGGCATCGAGCATATCGCAGTACTCATCGGCAGCAGCGTTGAACCCGTAGGTATCGTCGCCACCGCGAACCTGATTCACTACGATGGAGCCCTCGGCGCCGGCGTTGGCCGAGATCTGACGCAGAGGTTCTTCCATGGCGCGTTTGACGATGTTAACGCCCCAGACCTGCTCACCGGGCAGATCCAGGCTATCCATAGCCTTGAGGCACCGGATCAATGCCACCCCGCCGCCGGGAACGATACCCTCTTCGACGGCTGCGCGGGTAGCGTGCAGGGCGTCTTCGACGCGGGCTTTCTTTTCTTTCATTTCGGTTTCGGTAGCGGCGCCGACTTTAACCACGGCAACACCGCCGACCAGCTTGGCGAGGCGCTCCTGAAGCTTTTCACGATCGTAATCGCTCTTGGTTTCCTCGATCTGAGCGCGGATCTGCTTCACCCGGCCCTCGATATCGGCTTCGGCACCGGCACCGTCGACGATGGTGGTGTTTTCCTTGTCGATCACGATGCGCTTGGCGTTGCCGAGCATGTCGAGAGTGGCGTTTTCGAGCTTGAAGCCAACTTCTTCGGAAATCACCTTGCCGCCGGTGAGAACGGCGATATCTTCGAGCATGGCTTTGCGGCGGTCACCGAAACCGGGAGCCTTGACGGCGGCAACATTGAGGGTGCCGCGCAGTTTGTTGACCACCAGGGTGGCCAGGGCTTCGCCTTCGATGTCCTCGGCGATGATCAGCAGGGGACGGCCCTGCTTGGCCACGGCTTCAAGGATATTGACCATGTCGCGCATGTTGCTGATCTTCTTGTCGTGAATCAGAATCAGCGCATCTTCCATAACCGCTTCCATGCGCTCGGCGTCGGTCACGAAATAGGGGGAGAGATAACCGCGATCGAACTGCATGCCTTCCACGGTTTCCAGGCTGGTTTCCATGGCTTTGGCTTCTTCGACGGTGATGACACCTTCCTTCCCGACCTTCTCCATGGCCTCGGCGATGATGTTGCCGATGGTGGCGTCACTGTTGGCGGAGATGGTGCCGACCTGGGCGATCTCCTTGTGATCCTTGATCGGCTTGGACAGGTCCTGCAGGCTGGCGACGGCGGCTTCCACGGCCTTGTCGATTCCGCGCTTGATTTCCATGGGATTGTGGCCGGCGGTAACCAGCTTGACGCCTTCGCGATAGATGGCCTGGGCCAGCACGGTGGCGGTGGTGGTGCCGTCACCTGCCACGTCGGAGGTCTTGGAGGCAACTTCCTTGACCAGTTGAGCGCCCATATTTTCGAACTTGTCTTCGAGTTCGATTTCCTTGGCGACGGAAACGCCGTCCTTGGTGATCAGCGGAGCGCCGAAAGAACGGTCGATGACGACGTTACGGCCCTTGGGACCGAGGGTGACTTTAACAGCATCGGCCAACTGGTTGACGCCGCTGAGAATCAGGTTGCGGGCATCCTGTGCGAATTTGATTTCCTTGGCAGACATATCTATTTATCCTCCTTTGGATTAACTACTTGCTGAGACGATGGCAATTTACTCGAGAACACCCAGGATATCGTCTTCACGCATGATCTGGTATTCTTTGCCGTCGATCTTGATCTCGCTACCGGCATATTTGCCGAACAGGACGCGATCGCCAACTTTAATATCCATGGGAAGCACGGTACCGTCTTCCAGCACCTTGCCTTTACCCACAGCCTTGACGATGCCCTGCTGGGGCTTCTCTTTGGCCGAGTCGGGGATGATGATGCCACCGGCGGTGGTGTTTTCCTCTTCGATCCGTTCAACAATGATACGATCACGCAAAGGCCTGATGTTCATTTTGCAATCTCCTTTCATTCTGCCATGATAATTTTGTGTGGGAAAAATCCCGAAAACATCCTTCGCAATATGCAAACAAAAAAAGCTCAAGTCCGTTTGCTGCCGGACCAAAGCCTTCGACTTTGGCACTGTATTAGCACTCGTTTTGAGTGAGTGCTAACAAGCAAGGCTAAATATAATCAGCTGATTTTGAATGTCAAGGGATTTCGGCAAAAATCTGTTGCCCCATCCGCGAACAGGAAAATTATTCGCCGGACCGTATACACGAACTACAAATGAATCCCGCTTGACTTTGAGAAAGCAGGTATGTTACTTGGTTTTTAACTCATCACGAGTTCCGACAATCAGCAGGTCTCCCGTAACTGGCGTCTCGAGGTGGATCACCACCGGGGAGCGGGGCCAAAAGACCTTTTAGCCGTACGCCTGGGCCCCTTTTCAAAAAGGGCCAGGCGTTTTTTATTATCCGAAGGAGCAAATCGCCATGAGCAAAAAACTCTATATCCCCGGACCTGTAGAAGTAAGTGCCGATGTGCTGGAAGCCATGGCCACCCCCATGATCGGCCATCGCATGAAGGAATATGCCGTTCTGCACAAGGAAGTAACCGACGGCCTGCAAAAACTCCTCAACGCCCCCGGGCCGGTATTCCTGTCGACCTCCAGCGCTTTCGGCGTTATGGAAGGTGCAGTGCGCAATCTGGTGCAGAAGCGCTGCGCCAGTTTCGCCAACGGCGCCTTCAGCAAAAAATGGCACGATGTAACCCTGCGCTGCGGCCTCGAAGCCGATCTGTTCAGCACCGAATGGGGCCAACCTGTTACGGGTGAAATGGTCGATGCGGCCCTGTCCACCGGCAAATACGATGCCATGACCGTTGTACACAACGAAACCTCGACCGGCGTCATGTCCCCTCTGGATGAAATCGCTGCGGTCATGAAAAAATACCCCGAGGTCTCCTTCATCGTCGACACCGTTTCCTCTATGAGCGCCGTCCCCCTCGACGTCACCGCCCTCGGCATCGATGTCTGCCTGGCCGGCGTGCAGAAAGCCTTCGCACTGCCCCCGGGACTGGCCGTCTTTACCGCCACCCAGAAAGCTCTGGACAAGGCTCGCACCACTCCCAATCGCGGCTATTATTTCGACTTCGAAGAGTTCGAAAAAAACGCCGCGAAAAACAATACTCCCAGCACCCCCTGCATCAGCCAGATTTACGCTTTGCGTCATCAATTGCAGAAGATGTTCGCCGAGGGGCTGGAAAACCGTTATGCCCGTCATCAGGAGATGGCCGAAAAAACCCGCGCCTGGGCACTGAAACAGGGATTCGGACTTTATGCCGCGGAAGGCGCCCGTTCCCAGACCCTGACCACCGTACTCAATGACGGAGGCACCGACGTGGCCCGCCTCAAGGAACTGGCCGGCGAACGCGGCTATGCCATGGACGGCGGTTACGGCAAAATCAAAGGCGAAACCTTTCGCATTCCGCACATGGGCGATCTGACCATGACGGACATGGAAGAATACTTTGCGCTGCTCGAGGAACTTCTGCCCCAGGTACGCCACTGATTTCCATCCGTACCCCCCGGATGAAAAAGCGGAGGCATCCCCATGCCTCGACTTTTATTTTCTCCTCAGGCCCCCTTCGGGGGGCCATTTTTTATGCCTCGGTCATTCGCCTGTCGTTTACACTGCCTTACAGGCAGCCGGCACACCGGCTTCTCCCCGCCCGATCGACAATCCTTGACATCGTATTAATTTTTTAATAGATTAGCGATATTTTATCTTTACGATCTCAGCTCTGCAACTCATTCCTATGGTCGAGGAGATTATATGCCGGAAGCCATCGTTTCAACCAAATACTGCGCTACCTGTGGAAAATCGCTGCATCCCCGGGCGGAAATCTGTCCAAACTGTGGAGTCAGAACCGCCAGCAGCACCAATGAGGGCGTCAATAAAGTCGCCTTGCTTCTGATCACTTTTTTTCTCGGTGGCGTCGGAGCCCACAAATTCTATGTGAAAAAATACGGACTCGGCATCCTCTACCTGCTATTTTTTTGGACCGGCATTCCCGGTCTTGTCGCTTTCGTCGAATTCATCATCTATTGCGTCAAAAGCGAAACGGAACTACAGCAGCGTTATCCTCAGACAAGCTGGGTGGCCCTCATCCTTGCCGCGGCCTTGTCGCTGGCAGCCATCGCCATGATAGGCATTATCGCAGCCATCGCCATTCCGCAATTTGCCTCCTACCGGCAAAAGGCCCACAATGCCACAGCCCTGTCGGATCTTAAAAGTTGCCGGACTGAAACCGAGGCCTACTATGCGGACAATTTCACCTACCCGACAAAAACCGGCCAGATGGTCTGCGGTGCGGCCACCGGGGTGGCCGTTTATTACTTATCCCTGGGCGGGGATGATTTTCAAATCATCGCCTTTCATCAAAACGGCGATACCGCCTATCTGACAGGGAGCGATAACACCGAAATTTCTCAAAATTCCCGAACCGCGATCGAAGACCAGATAGCCGAGCAACTCGGCATGGAGGGTGGTTACGGGTTGTTTCACTTCATCGAATAGAGTTCGTCAAACATATCAAGCACATATAAAAGAGGCGGGCTTTTTACGAAGTCCGCCTCTTTTATGACATTACGCCAATATTTTTCCGGAAACATCCAAAAATGTTCATGACTGGCCAAACGAGTCGCCGTTATTTACTTGAGAAAATATCGAAAGGCTGGCAAACTGAGGACATTATACACCTAGGTGTTCCTCCATGTGCGGCGTTTGGCGAATACTCCTGTGAGCGCGGCACCGATAGGGGACTTCGGAAACGGAGTCCCCTTCCGCGTATCATGGTTGAATTCGATATGGGTTGTCTCGCATGCTGGAACCATATTGTTATTGGAGGGGAAAAGTGGAAAACAAAATCTTTCAAACCATCTGGCTGGCACTCTTTCTGGTATTGACGGGCATCCCCGGTCTCGCATGGGGCGGTTCGGAACCGCTTATCATCTATTCCGGAGCGGGATTGATGAAACCGATGAATGAGCTCAAAAACGGATTCGAAACGCGCTATAACATTCCGGTGCAACTTATCTACGGTGGTTCCGGAGAACTGTTCGGTATGATCGCCACCCGCAAAGCGGGTGACGTTTTCATCCCCGGGGCCGAGAAGTATGTCAAGGACGCCATCAAACAGGGACTGGTCCGGGCCGAAGGGCAACGTTCGGTCTGCTATCACGTGCCTATCATCCTGGTCCCGGCCGACAATCCTGGCCACATTCAATCCCTGCAGGACCTGGCCCGCCCCGGGGTGCGGGTCGCTCTTGCCGACGCCAAAGCAGCGGCCATCGGCAAAGTGGCGAATGCCATTCTGAAAAAGAACGATCTGCTGGAACAGGTTGCCAAAAACGTGGTGGTAAGACCGAGCACCACCAACCAGTTGTTGATCTATACGGCAACCGGTCAAGTGGATGCCTGCATCGCCTGGGAGGACCAGGCCACCTGGGGACAGGCCAAGGGCAAAGTCGACATCGTGCGCATTCCGTCGGTTCAAAATGCCGTCAAAACCATTCCCTCGGCAGTGGTGACTTTTTCCGAACAGATAGACAAGGCACAGCTGTTCGTCGATTACATCGCCTCGGCTGAAGGAAAGGCCCTGTGGAAGAAATGGGGTTTCCCCATCGATAAACCGGAATAAGTCATGGGCAATCGTATTTTCAGGGCCGGCCTTGCAGGAATTACGGTATTGTTTGTCGGCATGCTGGTCTGGGCGATGCTGTCGCTCATCTTCATGCCACGCTGGTCCGAGGTGGTCGACAGCACGCTGTCAGAAGAGATGCTTTACAGCATCCGTCTATCCCTGACCACAAGTGCCGTTTCCGTCGTTGTGGTCATGATTCTGGCAGTCAGCATCGGCTATGTACTGGCGCGTTTCCGCTTTCCCGGTCACCAATTGTTACGAACCGTAGTCGACCTGCCGATGGCTTTTCCCGAACTGGTTCTGGGGCTCTGCCTGCTGCTGCTTTTCGGCCACGATCCACTGGCCGGGTGGTTGAAAAAAGCGGGAATCGATATCGTATTCAGCAAAACCGGCATCGCCATTGCGCAGATATTCACTGCCGCCCCTTATGCCACCCGCGTGGTTTATGCAGCCTTCCGCAGCATCAACCCCCGCTATGAGATGGTTGCCCGCAGCCTTGGCTGCGGACAATGGGCGGCTTTCTTGAGGGTGACCCTGCCCATGGCCAAGGGAGGTCTGTTCGCCGGAGCGGTCATTGCCTTTGCCCGCTGCATGGGATGTTTCGGAACCGTGCTCATCCTGGCAGGCGGTACCCGCATGTTCACGGAAACCTTGCCCATCACCCTCTACCTCAATATCTCCTACGGAAACCTGGCCATGGCCATGACCTCCGGCATTTTGCTGATTCTGATTTCTCTGGCTGCGATCGTGACCTTCGAGGCTCTCAATCACGAGGTGGTCTTATGACGATGTTGCTTGAAGTTCGCAATCTGCATGTCGATTTGGGTGAATTCAGTCTGCGAGGAACCGATCTGGCAATCTCGGAGGGCGATTACTGTTGCCTGATCGGTGATTCAGGGGCCGGTAAAAGTGTGCTGCTCGAAACAATGGTCGGCAGTTTTCGCCCCCACAAAGGAAAGGTTCTGCTGCACGGCCGGGATGTAACCGACTGGCCTCCAGAACGCCGTAATCTCGGCATCGTGTATCAGGATTTCATGCTCTTTCCCCATCTGAACGTATTCGACAACATCGCTTTCGGATTGCGTCGCCAGAAAAGTTTCCGGACCGCACTGAAAAGCGAGGTCCACTCTATTGCAGCCCGGGTCGGGATCGAACACCTCTTGCACCGCGACATCAAAACCCTTTCCGGCGGTGAGCAACAGCGCGCCGCTCTGGCCAGGGCACTCATAACCCGTCCCCAAGTGCTGCTGCTCGACGAAGCCTTCAGCGCACTGGACGTGGCGAGTCGGGAACGCATGCGACGCCTGCTGCGGGAACTGGTCAAGGAGCTGCATGTCACCGTCCTGCATGTCACGCACGACATGGAAGACGTCTGGGCGCTTGCCGACCAGGTAGCGGTCCTGCACGATGGCCAGATCCTGCAAACCGGCAGCCCCGAACACATTTTCAGCTGTCCGCACCCCGAATTCGTCGCGGAGTTTCTCGGTGCCCGGAATGTACTGCAAGGTTCCGTTCTGGATTGCGACGCATCAGGGTTGACCCATATCTCCGTCGAACAGACCAGGCTTTACAGTGCCGATCCGGCTTCGGTCGATCACCGGGTACAGCTATCCGTCCGCCCTGAGGAACTTGCCGTCGCCCAGAAGCAGCTGCCGATCACCCTGCGCAATCAGATACCGGTAAGAATACAGGGGCTGGAGCGCCGAGGCCCCCTGGTATGGATAACCGGGAAAGCTGCAGGTTTTTCCCTCGAGGCTGCCGTTACGGTTTCCGGCGCACGGGAGCAGAAACTGAAGGTCGGCGACGAAGCGGTATTCGCCTTTTCCGCAAGCAGTTTGCGTATTATCGCCTCGGAACGCCGGTACCGGGTGCCTTCGGATTGCCCCGCCACCCTTACTACCCCGCCTGTCGCAGCCGCGGAAAGATTTGCGTGCGACTGAGATCCGCTTAACCGAATGGGCCTTCTTCCAACCTGATGACGTGATGCTCGCGTATCCGTTGCCGGCCGGAGAAGGCCTTTTTACTCCATGCATCACATCAATCATTTCCCTAGCTGTGTCCATCCGGAAACTCCCGATGGACACAGCATTGTTTTCATATGGGAAACGAGCAATTTCCCCAAGGTCAAGGAAATCAAGCGCTTGCCCGTAGGCGTAGCTATGCACAAGCAAGAGAGCAGATTGACACGGAGATTGGGGAAAAGGGCCGTTTCCGGTTGAAAACGTGATTTGCATTCAACTTCGCCTGTGAGCAATGTCTTTTCCGTATGTACCGCGCTGAAAACATACTGCACAGCGGAAAAAATAAAATGACTTGGCGTAAAACGGCTTGCGCGTTACACTCCCTGAACCTTTCAAATCTATTGTCTCACCACCGAATACGGAACAATCATGGATCTGTCCCTGCTGTCGCAACTCACTCAGGAAATCGTCAATTTTCACGCATTTGACCTGCTCACCGTCGGCACCCTCGCCATGCTCGAGGGCATCCTGTCGGTGGACAACGCTCTGGTTCTGGCCATTCTGGTGCGCAACCTGCCCCGCCAACAGCAGAAACGCGCCCTGACCTATGGCATCGTCGGCGCTTTTGCCTTCCGGTTTGTTGCCCTGGTATTCGCCGCCCATCTCATGCGCTTCGGATTTTTCAAACTCATCGGCGGCAGTTATCTGGTCTATCTGGCCATGAAACACATGTTCTTCTTCTACAAAGAGGACGCACATCAAATGCGCGAAAAACCGGCAGCCGGTTTCTGGCGCACGGTGCTGATGGTCGAATTGACCGACATCGCTTTTTCCATCGACAGTATTACCACGGCCGTCGCCATGACCGATAAACTACTGGTCGTGTGGGTCGGCGGTATTCTTGGCATCATTTTCCTGCGTTTCGCGGCGAGCTTTTTCGTCAGCTTGCTGGAACGTTTGCCGCGTCTCGAGGACCTGGCCTATCAGTTGATCTTCTTCATCGGCACCAAGCTGTTTCTCGATGGCTTTCACGTCGAGATCAGCCACGGCATTTTCTGGATGATGATGGGGATCATCGCCGTGCTCGGCGCATCCCTGGTTTATCGCGACTACTACCAGCGGCGCACCCACAGCCGCTACCAAAACCAGTTGCTCGAAAAGCTCCAACGGGGTGCAATGTCGGTCGACGAGGCCCTCGAACTGGATCCGGTTCCCGGTGAAATCATAACCTGGCTGCGGGCCAACGGCCAGCTGGAGGTACGCAACAGTTCCACGTCGTCATAGTCGACCAACGCCGGGGCCGGCACCGGCCTGCTATACTCGAAACATGACACGCCGAGACCGTTTGCGTCATCTCATCGCCCGGGAAGCAGCCCGCCTCATGTATGAGGAAGAAATCAAGGAATACCTGACCGCCAAGCGCAAGGCGGCACGTGCCTTCGGCCCTGAAAAGCGCCTGTGCCTCGGACATCACCTCCCCTCCAACAGTGAAATCCACGCCGAACTGCAACGCCTCATCGCCCTGCGCGAACCGGAGGTATTGCCGGAACGTCTGCTGCGCATGCGGATACTGGCACTCAAGTTCATGGAACTGTTGGCCCCGTTCCGTCCCTACCTGATCGGCTCCGTGCTGTCAGGCAGCGTTACGGAACGCAGCGATATCGACCTGCATCTGTTCGCCGACGATCCGGAGGAGGTGGAAAGCTTCCTGGCGGAACGCCACCTGAACTTTTCCTCCGAAACCGTTACCATCCACAAAGGCGGCAAGTTTCGCGATTATCCCCATATCTACCTGGAAGAAAACGGTATCATCCTCGAGCTTTCGATCTTCACGCCGAAGGAACGACAGAATGTCCCCCGCAGCAGCATCACCGGCAAAGCCATGGAACGAGCGGACGCCAAAAAGCTGCGCCGTCTGATAACCCGGTCCCTGGGCGGAGAAGAAAAAAGACATTGACTCGGGGGGATGGGCGAGAAGGCAGGACGGCTACAAGTCAGGGCGGCCCCTGCCATAAAAAGACAGGAAACTACCATAAAAGGATGCGAAGAACACGAAGTTGTTAGAGCATCGAAAACCGACCTCCTCCGTGTCCTTCGCGTGCTATGGCAGTAAGAATTGATGATATGGTGCCTCAGTAGCGCACTCTTACCCGGTAGGTCAGTACCGTTTTACCCCGGGCCGGGATACCGATCTTCCAGACGGCGGTATGGGCATCTTTTTTGGTGTGGGCTTGGCTTTCCCGGAGGACCTGCCAATCTCCCGGCATAGGTTCTTCGGTCGTGACCGTAACCGATTCATCTCCGGCGTTTTTCAATTCGAGACGGTAGGCCGTTTCGATGACCATTCCCTGCGGTCCGCTGGCGATTTTTTCGTAATCGGTCTGAATACGATCAGCCGTCACGTCGAAAGCGTCACCGAGACGCAGGCGGACTTTTTCGTTTTTGGGGGTGTGATCGATGCGATCCTCTCCGACGAACTGGGCGTTGCCGGCCCTGTCGTTCTTATAGACCCGCAGAATACCTTTGGGCAGCGGCATTCCCAGACCGGCTTCGGCACTGTTGGTGAATTCCAGATATACCGCCGCCTTCAACTTCTTGCCGAGGTCGCCATGACGACCGCGATAGTAATAGTCGCTGCCGCGCAGCAGATATTCCTTGCGCACGGCAACATCGGAAGCACTCAGCAATGCGACCTGCTTGACCTGATTTTCGCGGATGGTTGTTGGCCGGTCGAGAGTGTAAAGGTGGTAGTCGAGAAGACTCTCCTCGGCCATCGCCGGCGCGGCGGCCATGGCCTTCATGGCGCGCCCCTCGAACCCCCGCATCGCCATGTCCTGCCGCGAGACCCGATGCACGTCGCCGGCTACCAATTGCAGGCGTGCCTGCTCGTAGCTGGCGCCGCTCTTGTTGTTCAACGTTACCCAGCCGGACAGGTCGATATGCGCATCTTCAGGGTCAAGTTCCGCGACGTAATCGGCCTGCCAGGACAGACCGCCGGTCAGGTAGCTCAATTCCAGGTCCCGCCGGGAAGCATTGCCCACCGCCAACTGCACCACCAGAGTCGGACGGTCCCGCAGGTTGGCCGGCACGTCGGGATAGACCAGCCGCCCGGGGATGCCCGTCTCGATGCGATCCCCCATGCGCAGGACCACCCCGCCGTTGGCGGCAAGTACCCTGGCCGACTCGACGGTTTCGGCGCCGGTCGTGGGATGGACCCGCACCACCTGCACCGTGCGACCGACATATTTCTCCAGCAATTTTCCGGGGGTCAGCAGATCGAAATCGAAACTCTGTTCCACCACCCGGAAATCGCCGCTTTTGCCGAGGGGACGCAACAAAGCCGTTTCCGGCTGCATGCCTGCGGCGACCTCGCGCCAGGCCAGCAGACACTCGCCGGCGGGCAGCGTCAAACGGCGCACATCCTTTACCAGCGCCAGATCGCTGTTGTAGATGGTCACCGCCACCTTCTGCTGATCGTCCAATGTGCTGCGCAGTTCCTCCATCTCTGCGCAGGCGGAACCGGCAACCAGCATTCCTGCCGCGGCAAAGACCACAAGCATCTGTAAAAAAAGTTTCTTTCTCTTCATCGCTTTCCTCCCGACAAGGCCGACGAACCGGCAAAGTCTGTCCAAAGGTTAAGATCCCATGTCAGAGTTTATTGTACCAGAACAAAAACATCGAGGAGCGAACCACCGGCCGCCGTACCGCACATACCGAGCCCTTCAACCTCAACAGGGGGGCGAACCCCCCGCCTCATGACGACACGCCCCACAAGCGCCGGCCGACGGATTTCGAACCAGGGTGACGCGGCAGACGCAGTCATCCCAGGGCGGCGGCTTCGCCGCCTGCACTTCGAGGACCTTCCCTTTGTCACTATGACGCACATACAAACAGCGATCTTCACGCCACAGAGCCAGGGCCGTGGCATCGACATCATGATATTCGGCAACCTCTTTCAGAGGTACCGGCGCCATCGTGCGACGCCGTTTGTCTCTTCCCGCGAAGCGCCGATGGTTATACCAGGCCCAGCCGCGCAGGATGACGGCCAACAGCAACACCACCAGTCCGTAGTTTCGCAAGGCTTCGAGCAAAATCCGCCCCCCATTGTTTTCAATCATTTCATGGGTAAAGAGCCGGATCCCGATCAACCAGCCGAACAGTGCCAGCAAAGGGCGCAGCAAACTCAGAAAAAAACACCAGAAGCCGACCGTCAACAATCCCTGAGCAAGCCGTTGACTCCGATTCTGCGCTTCCGGTTTTTCAATAATCAGATCATCGCCCATCGCTTCCCCCTAATAGATTCCCCGATCGGTGGCGGCCCAGACCGCACGCTCGCCATGCTTTTTAAAAATGGCCCTGGGCAGACCTACGACGATGGTCAGCATATTGATCAGCCAGAAAGCCAGAGGGTACCAGATCATAACGTAATAACATCGGCCCAGGCCCCGTTCGTACCGGGAATCGAGAAGCATCGCCACCGCGAATTGCAGCAGGCATGTCAAACTCAATACCACTCCCGACCATGCGGGGACGAGTGTCGGCAGCTGCAGACCGAAGGGCATGGGAAACAGCCGCCCCCAGAGCCAGACCAGAGCGACCGTGAGCATACCGTAGGACCAGACAATGCTGGTGAAATATTCAATATAGACCCCCCACATGCGACGGGAGCGCCAATGGAACATGTGATGCAAATAACGCAGCAGCACCTCGCTGCCTCCCTGGGCCCAGCGCAAGCGTTGCTTCCATAGCCCTGCGAGGGTCTCCGGCATCAGAATCCAGCACAGAGCATTGGGTTCGAAGCGGATATCCCAGTGACTCAACTGCAGACGCCAGCTGATATCGATATCTTCGGTGATCATATCGATACTCCAGTAGCCGACATGGTGCAGGGCGGACTTGCGAAAGGCGGAAACCACGCCCGACATGGTAAAAACCCTGCCGTAAACACGCTGGGCCCTTTTTATAAGTCCCAGAATGGCTGAAAACTCACCGACCTGGATCTTGCCCAGCAGTGTCGAACGGGTACGGATGCGTGGATTTCCGGTGACAGCCCCGACCCTCGGACCTGTCAGGAAATGCCGCACCATCCAGCAGACAGCATGAGGGTCGAGCAACGCATCCCCGTCGATGCAGATGAGGAACTCACCCTGCGCCATCAGCGAAGCCATGCGCAAGCCCATGGCCTTACCCTGGTTGGTTTCGAAGTGAACCACCCGCAGTCGGGAATTTTCCCTGCCCATGTCATCGAGTATGCAGCCGGTCTCATCGTTGCTGCCATCATTCACGGCGATGATTTCGAAATCGGGATATTTCTGTTTAAACAAATATCCGATGGTCTCGCGCAGATGGGCAGACTCGTTATGACAGGGAACAATGATGGAAACCTTGGGATAGAATGGGAGCTCCGGAGGCTCGTCCGGCAACGCCTTGCGAAATTCGCGACGCAAAAAATAGTCAAGCCCGCCGATCATCCACAGATAAGCCATAAAAAGCGGATAATAAAAGACAAAATCGAGTAAAGTCTGTATCGCGAATAGCAACGGTTCCATGGCTATTTCTCAAAGGGGTCGCTGTTAATGGAAAATGCAGGGTGCAAAAGCGTTGCTGCGGGATGATTCCGGAGAAAGTCATCCGGATAATACCCGAAATTAACCGCCCCCAGTCCTTGCAGAAGACGCATATGCCGCGCCAGGGTGGGAGTGGCGAGGGGCGTCTTCGGCTTGTTCCAATCGACACTCTGTAATTCGAAAACGGTCTTTTTCAGACCATCGGGAACACGAGCAATCGCCGCCACCAGATCCCGCAGCCAGATTTCGGGTTCCTCGGCCCCCTCGAGATACGGCATGGCCATCAATGCCGTGTAATCGTATGCCCCTAAATACGTTTCGAGATCCTGGCTGAATCGGGTCTCGCCATCCGCATCGAGCACCGCCCGTGCATAAAGATTGCGGGCGGTTTTGACTTCGGGGCGGTATTGCCGCACTGCATCGGCAAGATTCATTGTAAATTCGGTGAGATACGCATTTTTCAGATGGGCCCAACGCCGCGCTTCCCCCGGCGTGCTCCACAAAGCCTCGGCGCTGTCCGTCAGGCCCCGCTGTCGCCGCCAGGCCATGGCTGCCGGGTGGGCATCTTCGTAAAACGACAGCAAAGCGTCGTCATGAAACAGCAGCCCGTCGAAATCGGCATACCGGGCCAGGTCCTCATAAATGCCCTGCACCATGGTTTCCACCTCCGGCACAAAGGGGCTGAGACGCTGGTAGGCCAAAGGCTCCGGTGCGGTGAGACCGGTCTCAGGATCATAGCTTTGAACCGACCAATCCTGCCGCGGAACAACGAAGCCAAGCACCGGCAACCAGGCGTACACCTTGACTCCGGCACGGGTCTTGAGCTGCCAGGCAACACGGTTGAACAGGTCGGCCCGCACCGGCAGCCAGGCATTGGGAAAATACAGTGCATCGGCCACGCCGTCGCCGTCCGGGTCGGCAAAAGCCTGCAGATAGACGGTCGTGATCTGCATGGCCTTGATGCGATCGAGCAACCGGCCGAGATTGCGTTCGACCTGCTGCGGATCGGGATCGTAGACATAATCGAGGTCGACCTGCACCACCCGCTGGGGATCGTTGGTCATAAGATGCCGGATCCTCCAGCTCAGGCCCGGCAGATCGAGACTTCCTTCGATCAGCAGGCGTTTCACCGCTGTCAGATGGTCGGTATCGCCGGGACCGTCACCAAGTCCCAGGGTCACCGGCATCCCTGCCTGGCGCGCAGCCTCGATCGCCGGCAATGAATATTTCCCGAAAGGCCAGACCATGACCCGCGGACGCACGCCGAGCTTCTGCTCGATCAGGTCGGTATTTGCCTGCAAATCGGCATTTATGCGCTCCGCATAAGCGATGTCATCCTCATAGGTGCGGGTGACGGCAGCATAAGTCCGGGCCGTCAATGCCGGTTGTCGATTGCCCTGGGGGTTGGCGTCGATGCCGCGATGACCGTTGTAGCTGTGGGAAGCAATCTCCACCAGGCCGGATTCAACCATCTCCCCCAACTGCTCCCAGGACAGGAACTTCTCACGGGGGACGCGCTTGCCGCCGTAATCGACAGTGGCACCGGCAGGCGCATCCAGCCAGCTGCCGACCACGGCCAGTAGCGCGGGATAACGATAGGCCTTGAGCAGAGGATAGACTTGATTGTAAAAACTGCGGTAGCCGTCGTCGAAGGTCAGCAATACGGCCTTTTCAGGCAAGGGCTTGCTCCCCTCACGGGCTCGCAGCAAATCATCGATGCCGACCGGCCGATAGTCGTGCTGTCGCAACCATGTCAGCAGAGCCACGAAACGATCGGTCGACATGCTCAAATTGTCACCGTGGCCGATATCGGCGCGTATCTCGTGGAAACACAGACTGATAAACTCGCCTCCCCTCACCGGCCGGGCCATGCACATCAGAAGGAGCAGCAAAATCCACGCGATCCGCATGATTAAAACCTCCAGTTCAGTTCGAGGTGGCAACCCAACTGGTTTTCACCGTCGCCGTCATAGCTGCGCCGGGCCAGGCTGATACCGTAGAGAAGGGAAAACCGTGGAAAAAACTCCCAGACATGCTCATAACGCAGAGCCGCTGTCGGATCGACTCCGAAATCCTGTTGCCAGTAGGCCCCCACGCTGAGGGCCAACCGATTGCGAAATGAGAACCTGTAATGACGGTAAAGAAGCCAGTCATTGGTGAAGGTCAGGGTAAGGTCGGCATCCCGGCGGGGGTTGAAATAAGGCGTATCGTCCTTGCCGTTGGCGGAGGAGTACAACTCGAGGCGGCCATCGAGACGATAGTGAGGAAGAACAAGGAGCCCCCGTTCAAAACCGCCGAACAAATGGTAACGGAAATTGCCGTCACTGAAATCCATGATTCCGGCATGCAACCAACAGTGCAGCAGCTCATCCCGACGATAGCCGACTCCGACGTCGGCAGCGTCGGCACGGATGCCGTGTTTGAGTGCGCGCAAAGGCGTCTCACGGCTGAAATATTCGATATTTACAGGGACCGACCAGACATCGTCCGGCATCCAGGTACCTGTCAGCCTGGCCCCCAGCTTTTGACCACCGGCGGCGCTCCAGGTCAGTTCGGCCTCCCCCTCCAGACTCCGGTGACGATACTCGATTCCCGCGCCATAGCGCTGCAGGGTTTTCTCCCCCTCGGGAAAGGAGGCCTGATCGAGATAGGCGCTGACAAAACCCCGGTAGCGAAAATGCACGGGAGCAGAAAACAAAGTCGCGGCCAGGGACAGATCCCGGCTGCCGAAGGTGGAACCGCTGCTCCATCCTGCGGCAACAGAGACCCTCAACTCGCGCATGTTATGCGCTTCCCAAAGCCGTTGCAGGCGCTGCACCGGCTTGTGTTCGGGATACGCCTCGGCCAGTTCGCCGATGCGCTGCTGGGCCATCCGATACTCCCTGAGATCGAGACGATTTTCGGCAAAACCGGTGCGCAGCGACAGATAAGCCGGGTCCAGCGCCAAGCCGAGACCATAGGTTTCTTCCGCGCGACGCGGCCAGCCGCGTGCGGCGTAAAGGCCGCCCAACTCACCCAGGATGTCGACATTGGCGGGCGCCTGGCGATACAGGGGAGTCAGCCGTGCTTCGCCTGCCGCCAGATCGCCGGCGAAAATCCGGCCCAGTGCGGCTACGATCTCCGCCTCAAGTCTTTCGGGCGTGTCGACCATCTCCATGCGCAGCTTCTCGGACAGTTCCAGCGCGCGGCCGAAATCCTCCTGCTCCACATAGGCAAAAAAGAGTCCCCGAGCCGCTTCGAAGTTGTCGGGTTGTGTGTCCAATACCTGCCGGTAAAGTTCTGCGGCTTGCCGCGGTTCTTCCAGATAAAGATGAGCATCGGCCACAGCCTGCAGGGCATAGGCCGGCAACTCGACGCGATCGGCCTGCAGAGAAAGGTATTGCCCGACCACGCGGTCCATAGACACCCGGTCGCGCAAGGCCACCAATCGATCGACACGGGCACGACGGACGAAGGCGTCACCCCGGCGTTGATCGCTGCGCGCCGCCTGCTCGTTGTCTTCCAACATGGCAAGGGCACGGTCGGTTTCGGCAAACCGTTGTTCGGGAAGATCACTGCCATATTCCCCCCATCGCGTAACGAGGGCAGCCTGGTCGGCCTTCAGACGATGCCATTCCTCAGCTCTGAGCAAACCCGGCCGGCGTGCCGCCGTTTCCTCGGCCAGGAAGGGATCCCCGATAGCCGCCAGGGCAAGTGTTTCCAGACGCTGGGCCCGTCGAGACTGCGGTCTCCACTTTAAAATAACCTGGTAACGCCGAAGGGCGGCCACGTAATCACCGCGCCCCTGTGCGGCATAGGCCAGGGCGAACTGGGTCTCGACATGCCCTGGGTACAGTTTTTCCAGAGCCTGTCCAAGCTCGGCAGCTTCTTGATGTTTGTCGGCATCGACCAGAGTGTAGAGCAGCCCCAATCGCAGGGACGGATAAACCCTGAAACGTGCGACACCCAACCGGTAAAGGGATTCGGCCTTTTCGAAAGAATTTAGATTACGCAAAGATTTTGCGAAGGTCTCCAATACGTAGCGCGGCATTTGGTGCGGGTTCAGATCTTCCAGCAAAAAAGCCGCCTGGGCATCCTTTCCGGCCCAGGACAAGGCAACGCAATAGTCGTAGAGAAGAGGCAGGTCGGAAGGATGGTTGCGATGCAGTTCGGCAAGCGCCGGCAGGGCCTCGGCAAAATGCCCCCGTCGCGCCATTTCCACCGCCTGGCGATGGGATAGGGAGGGCGGCAGGGCAAACAGCGCGTGCGCCATGAACAGACACAGGCCGAAAGCCAACGGTAAGAACCTGAACAGGCTGGATACAACGGCAAACCGCCGACGCATGCCCCCCCCCTGCCTGCAGACAACCCCTGAGCAAGGCGATGAAATCACCCACGACATTCCCCCATTAGGATCAGCATATCGGTCCGCGCACCTGAAGCCGAGACACCGGAACGTAATTAAACAAAACACATGAGCTAAGCGACTCGCATAATATCAAATAAATATAAATCTTTCATTACAAAAATGAACCGTTACGGTCAACTTTCAAAGCAAAGGCAGACAAGGCAGGAAAAATACTGGTAGGATAGATGCGTTGGCGAAACCGCGTTGCAAATCAGGCCGGCTGCAGACCGGCAAACTTGACGAGCAGTTTTTTCAACCCGACACCGGGAAACTGCACCACGATCTTCTGCTGGTCCCCGCTTCCTTCCAGACGGCGCACGACGCCGACGCCGAACTTGACGTGACGCACGCGCATCCCGACCCGCAATCCTTCATCGGCTTCGGGCACCACCTGCACATCCTCGAAAAAATCCTCCTCCTCGTCCAAGGGGATCGGTTCGAACTGCTCGAACACCGAAGCGAGATTGTGTGCTGCCGGCTTCGACATGGCGGGTTTCGTTTTTTGCCCCAGCAGGTGGGCGGGAATCTCGGCGACAAACCGGCTGGGCGGATTGTACTGATAATCGCCATAGATACGACGACGACGGGCATGGGTAAGATAGAGTTTCTGCATGGCGCGGGTCATGCCGACATAACAGAGACGGCGTTCCTCCTCGACATCGTCACGTTCACCGACTGCCCGGCCATGAGGAAATATGCCTTCCTCCATGCCGGTCATGAACACCACGGGAAACTCCAGCCCCTTGGCGGCGTGCAAGGTCATGAGGGTAACCCGATCGAGACTGGTATCGTAGGAGTCGAGATCGGTGACCAACGCAACCTGCTCGAGATATTCCTGCAAAGAAATCTCCGTCGCCTGATGTTCTTCCATACCGGCCAGCAACTGTTCGAGGTTTTCCAGGCGCCCTTTTGCTTCTTTTCTTTCGCCTTCGGTCATGGCCGTTTCGGCTTCCTCGCGCAGATTCGGCAGATAGCCGCTATCCTCCAGCAATTCGACCGTCAACCGGGGAAAAGGCAGCTCTCTCATGAGCTGCCGGTAGCGCTCCATGAAATCGCAGAAAGACGCCACCTTGCGCGCCGCCGCACCTTTGAGTACGTTCCGTTCCAGGCAGAGGCTACAAGCCGCCAGGAACCCGCCGGCTTCTTCCTCATAGGCTGCAATGCGACCGATGGTGACGGCACCGATGCCGCGTGCCGGCACGTTGACGATACGCTTGGCCGCAAGGGAATCGGCCGGATTGGCCAGGGCGCGCAAATAGGCCAGCACATCCTTGACCTCCATACGCGCGTAAAATTTCACTCCGCCAACCATGACGTACGGCAACCCTTCGCGCACCAGCGTCTCCTCCAGCACGCGGGATTGAGCGTTGGTCCGGTAGAAGACGGCTACATCGCGCAAATGACGACCGTCTTTGCGCAAACGGGATATTTCCCCGGCAACGAAACGCGCTTCTTCCAGATCGTCCGGCAAGGCTTCCAGAGTCAAGGGCTCGCCGGCAGGATTTTCCGTCCACAGGGTCTTGCCCCTGCGCCCCACGTTGCAGGCCACCACCTCGCCGGCCGCCTCGAGAATGGTGGCCGAGGAACGATAGTGCTGCTCCAGACGAATGACCTTCGCACCGGGAAAATCGCGCTCGAAGTTCAGGATGTTGCCGATCTGCGCGCCGCGCCAGGCATAAATGGACTGATCGTCGTCGCCGACCACACACAGGTGCCGGCCGTCGCCGGCCAGCGCCTTGACCATGTCGTACTGAACCTGGTTGGTATCTTGGAATTCGTCGATCAGCAGATGCCTGAAACGATCGCGATAGGCATCGCGGATATCGGGATATTCGCGAAACAGACGCACCGTCTGTAAGAGCAGATCGCCGAAATCGAGGGCATTGGCCTGTTGAAGACGATGCTGATAGAGCTCATAAACCCGAGCCACATCTTCTCCCCTGGCATCGCCGGGAATGTACTCGTCGGGCAGCAGCCCGCGGTTTTTGGCCTGGTCGATTGCGGTGGCCACGGCTCGCGGCTTAAGGGCCTTATCGGCGATGCGCAGCTCCTTGAGACAGTCCTTGAGCAGCCGCTGCTGATCCAGGTCGTCGTAGATGGTGAAGTCCCTTGCATAACCAAGGGCTTCGCCGTCGCGGCGCAGAATGCGTGCGCAAGCCGCATGGAAGGTGCTGATCCACATGCCGTCGGCGCTGCCGACCAGAGTCTGCAGACGCTCGCGCATTTCGGCCGCCGCCTTGTTGGTAAAGGTCACGGCCAGCACCTGCCAGGGTTCGATCCGCTGCTGCTGAATCAGATAAGCGATGCGATGGGTCAGGGTGCGGGTCTTTCCCGAACCGGCCCCCGCCAGAATCAACAGGGCCCCCTCTTCGTGCAATACGGCCTGCCGCTGGCAGTCGTTAAGAGAAGTCAGCAAATCACTCATCGTCTTCCTCCTCCATGGAACGCGCCATCAGGGCCCGATTATAGGCCGACACCATATCCCGTCGGCTGACGATGCCCAGCAGCTTGCGTTTGTTCCGCTCATCGACCACCGGCAATTGTTCGATGTTGCGATAGCCGATCTTGCGCATGGCCCGGTCGAGGTTGTCCTCCGTGCTCACGGTAACCACATCGAGGGTCGCCAGTTCCTTGACCACCACCAGGTCGAGCAGATCCTTTTCGAAAACCACCCCCATAAAATCCTGCACCGAGATGATGCCGGTCAATTCGCCGGTGCGGTTGACCAGTGGAAAGTTGGTATGCTTGGTGGTGGCGATGAAATGATTGAACTGCCTTAGAGTCATGTTTTCGGGAATCGATTCGGGGTCGCGGGTCATGACGTTTTCGACCCGGAGCGACTTCATGATATTGCGTTCCTTGCCCGCTTCGAGGTTGATGCCTGCCCGGGACAGCTCGACCGTATCGATGCTGTCCTTTTTGAGATGCCGGCTGACGGCGGTTCCGACAACGCAACACAACATGATGGGAATGATGAGATCATAGGAACCGGTCATCTCGAACAACAGGAAAATGGCCGTCATCGGCGCATGGGTCGCCGCCGCCAGAAACGCCCCCATGCCGACCAGGGCATAAGGGCCGGTCACCGGGACCGTTCCCGGGAAAAGCACCTGCAACGCTTTGCCGTAAGCCCCGCCGGTTACGGCGCCAATGAACAGTGACGGAGCGAACATGCCGCCCGGCAAACCCGAACCGAGAGTCAAAGAAGTAGCCACTGCCTTGACCACAACCAAACAGGCCAGCAACAGCAGCACTCCCTCGCCGAGCAATACTTTTTCCATGAATTCGTAGCCGTTGCCGAACACCTGGGGAAAGAAGATGCCGATGATGCCGACCAGAGCGCCACCGAACACCGGTTTGACCAGGCGGTGCATTTTCAGCGCGGCAAGGCGATCGGCAATACGATAATGTGCGGTAATAAAAAATACCGCCAGCACGCCGACGAGCAGTCCTAGCACGAGGTAGTAGGCCAACTCCCAGGGATGGGAAAGCATATAGACCGGAGCCCGCAAAGCCGGCACATTCCCAAGCAGAGCGCGGGAAACGACGGTGGCGATACCGCTCGATATGACGATGGACGTGAAACTGGTAAGCTCGAAAGTCGACAGAAGCACTATTTCGTGGGCGAAAAACACCCCGGCGATGGGAGCATTGAAGGTCGCGGCGATCCCTCCGGCGACCCCGCAGGCCACCAGCAGCTTCAAGCGCTCGCCGCTGACCTTGAAGACCTGTCCGAATTGACTGCCGATGGCACCGCCGATCTGGGCTATCGGCCCCTCCTGGCCTGCGGAACCACCGGCGCCCAAAGTGATGGCACTGGCCAGGCCGCGGGTCACGATGGTACGCCCGGGGATCTTGGCCCCCCTCAAATTGACCCGTTCCAGAAAATGCGCAAACCCGAACCGCAGATCCTTGGCGAAAAAGAGACCGAAAGGGATCATCAGCAACCCGGCGGCGATGGGAAACAGGACCGACCAGAACCGATTCGCACTCCATTGTTCGAAGGATATGTGAAAAAAAGCCACCCCCTGTTCTATAACCAACCAGTGAATCAGGTCGATGGTCTTTCGAAAAAAGTAGTTCCCGAGTCCCGACAAGACGCCGACCCCAAGCGCCAGCAATACCATGAAGGTCTGCTCGCTGATTCCCAATCGGCTCATAAGGACCGGAATGCGTTCCCTGATCCAGGCAATAGTTTTCGAAGTGAGGATGCTTTGTGGCATGATGAGACTCGTCGAATCGATTCTATAAAAACACCAATACCCGGTCCCCCGCTCAGAAAGAGAGCGCGATGCGGAACCGGGTGAGAACAATTAACAGGATATAGTAAAATTTTAAGGTCCCTAAATCAACCTTCTTCCCCAAAAAATTTCCCCCGGCTATGACAAAGGGCCGCTCCAGAAAGAGCGGCCCTTTGTCTCAAGCCGACAAAACGGGCTATTTATCCTTTTTTATGATCTGCCCGATACGCCGTCCGAAATCGCGGCAGGCATCGAGAGCTTCCTGATCCGGGACAAACTGAATCCGAAGCGGCTCCTCGACCATTTCCAGATCCATGTCGGACAGTATTTCATGGACCGCCTTGGGAGCTTCGCCACCCCAGCCGTAGGAACCGAAGGCCGCACCCAGCTTGTTCTTGGGTCTGAGCCCCTTCAGGTAGGTCAACACATCGGCAAGCGTCGGAAAAATGCCGTTGTTGAGAGTGGGCGAACCGATGACCAGCGCCTTGGCATCAAACGCCGCGGTAACGATATCGCTGCGGTGCACATTGCGCGCGTGCATCGGCTGCGCCTTGACCCCCGCTTCCCACAATCCGGCGACAATCGCCTCGGCCATGCTTTCGGTGCTGTGCCACATGGTGTCGTAGACGACCAGGGCGCTTTCCTCCGGCTGCTGCTTGCACCACTGAACATAAGCGTTGATGATCTTGCCCGGGTCCCGGCGCCAGATGATGCCATGATCAGGACATATCATCTTGATCGGCAGGTCCATGGCGAGCACCTTCTCGAGCAGTTTCTGAATCAGGGGCGCATACAGCCACAGGATATTGGCAAAATACTTCTTGGCATGCCACATGACGGCATCGTCGATTTCGTCGTCGAAACGTTCCGGCCCGGCATAGTGCTGACCAAAACCGTCGCTGGAAAAAAGGATCTGATCTTCCTTGAGATAGCTGAACATGCTGTCCGGCCAATGGATCATGCGGGTTTCGAGAAACTGCAGGGTACGCTTACCGAGACTCAGCTCCTGGCCGTCCGCCACTTCCTGCAGATTCAGCCAGTCCGGGAAATGCCTGCGGAGGTTCTTCCGTCCCATCTTGGAACAATATACCGGCTTCTCCCTGCCGACAACTTCCATGATCGCCGGCAGACCGCCGGAATGGTCCATTTCGGTATGATTACTGATAACCACATCGATTTTCGAGGGATCGACGATCCGGGAGATCTTTTCCAGCAACCGGCCGGTGAATTCCTTTTTGACGGTGTCGATCAGAGCGATCTTTTCATCGACGATCAGATAGGCATTATAGGTCGTGCCGAGATCCGTCGAATATCCATGGAAATCACGTACATTCCAGTCTATGGCTCCAACTTCGTAAATCCCTTCGGCTAGTTTTTGCGGTATCATGTTCTGATCCTTCCTTTCCGAACATAGGCAACGCTGTTCAGCGGCATAAAAAAGACCCCTGAAAAGCGGTCTGTAGCGAATAGCATGCGTTGCTGTTTCGCCACGAAATCAGCTAATCACTCCGGTCTCAACATGCCGGCCGGAACCGCCTTCCAGGCCAGTGTTCTTCGGGAGACGGACCTTTGCCCCGATCTCTGCGTCAATCCGCATGCCCGCTTGTGAGTCCCAGACATCTACGCTTCCGCGCAAGTGTTTGACTTCCTCGATCCTGTGAAAAGTTGCTCGCTTCCCGTATGTAAAGCACGCCGTGTCCCTCCCGGGTTTCCGGTCGGACGCCAGGCTATCAGCCTTCGGGTGTAAACATATCCTTGCCCGCTCCGCATATGGGGCAGACCCAATCCGCGGGCACATCAGCAAAAGCGGTACCCGCCTCTACGCCGTTTTCGGGATCGCCCACTGCCGGATCGTAGACATAGCCGCAGATTTCGCAGACATACTTTTCCATGTTTTGGTCCTCCTAAGGTTGAAAGAGTCGAAAAGAACAGGTTCGCCTGTGGTCCTCCCTGTCGTTCCGGGAGGACCGCAAGGCACAATCAGAATGTGTTGACTTCGATTTCAAAAAAGGCTTGGGGATGATCGCACACCGGGCAGATGTTCGATGCCGCTTTGGCCGTAAGCAGATGGCCGCAATTCCGGCATTTCCACAACTGCTCGCTGTCGCGCATGAACACGGTTCCCGCTTCAATGGTCTTGACGATCCGCTCGTAACGCTCCTGGTGAGCCTTTTCGATGCGGGCGATGTTTTCAAACATGCGGGCCAGATCGTCGAAACCTTCTTCACGGGCTTCCTTGGCCATGCGCGGATACATATCGGTCCATTCTTCGTTTTCGCCGGCAGCGGCCGCCTTCAGGTTGTCCATGGTGGCGCCGATACCCTGCAGAGCCTTAAAATGCAGTTTAGCATGCTCTTTCTCATTGTCTGCAGTTTCCTGGAAAATGGCGGCGATTTGCTGATAGCCTTCCTTTTTGGCAACCGAAGCAAAGTAACTGTACTTGTTTCGAGCCATGGACTCGCCGGCGAATGCTTCCAACAGATTCTTTTCGGTCTTGGTTCCTTTCAATGCGGACATATCATTCCCTCTCTTTTGAATTTAAGGTTTCAACCAATGCAGACTTCGCAAAGTCTACGGCTAATCACATCAGTTGTTCGAGTCCTGCCGGCATTGCCGGCAGAATCCCACCAGGGTAACGGCATAATCGACGATCTGAAAACCGTCGTCGGTAAAAACCGGGGGTTCGAGATGCCCGAACTCCCTGTCCTGATAATCGACGACTTTGCCGCAGTTGAGACAAACCAGGTGAGGATGCAGCGTGGTATCCGCATCGTAATGCGCCTTGGAGGCACGGCTGTCGACTTTACGAACCAGCCCGAGCTTCTCGAAGGTCTCCAGCACCCGATAGACCGTGGTGCGCGACATGCCGGGCATCTGTCGGCATAAATCTTCATATAACTGGTCGGCTGTCGGATGATCTCGCCGCGCCGCCAGCGCGCGCATTACGGCTTGACGTTGCGGTGTCAGGCTGACCCCGCGAGATTTGCAAATCGCCCTGAGTTCCTGCTGTTTTTTTTGCTTGAACATGGCCACCTCGTCTTGACGATTGGTACTTTATTGCATTCGGTATTTTATGTCAATAAAAATATTACCTTTTTTATCTTTTTTGTCATATTTCATGCAAGGTTTTGATTAAACAAGGTTTTTATGGTTTGCGTGCAAAACGCATAAACTTGATCGCGGTCAATCTTTGCCTTTCCGGCTTGGCGTAAGGTGGCAGTCACCAAGAGAAAAAACGGAGTCGTTATCCCACCCATAACTCATCGAGGAGGATCCATGTTCTGTCATCAATGTGAACAAGCGGCAAAAGGTATCGGTTGCAGCGCGGCCGGCGTTTGCGGCAAACAACCCGATGTCGCCACCCTGCAGGACCACCTGCTTTACGGTCTGCAAAGCCTCTCCTTTTACGCCCATAAGGCACGCCAGCTCGACGCGGCCGATCAGATCCTCGATCGTTTTGTGCTCGAAGGGCTGTTCGCCACCGTGACCAACGTCGACTTCGATGCCGAGCGTCTCAAAGAGCTTTTGCAACGCTGCCACTCCCTGAAGGAGCAGGCACGGTCTCTTTACGAAAAAGCCTTTCGTGACCATCACGGAATCCTGGCACCCGCTTTCGACAGCGATCAGCCCGCTTGGAGCTTGTCGGACGATCCGGTGACCCAAGGGACCGGATACGGCATCGAAAAGCTGCATGGCGATCCCGACGTGCGCTCCGTGGTCGAAATCCTGATTTACGGCCTCAAGGGCATGGCCGCCTATGCCGAACATGCGGAGATTCTCGGCAAGACCAGCGACGAAGTGTTTGCTTTTTTCCATCGCGCCCTCCACGCCACCACCGATAAGACACTCGAACTGGGTGACTATGTCGCATTGGCCATGGAATGCGGAAAACACAACCTGACCGTCATGGCACTGCTTAACGAGGGGCATGTGGAACATTACGGTCATCCTGTACCGACACCGGTCAATCTCGGCACCAGAGCCGGAAAGGGCATTCTGGTTTCCGGCCACGATCTGAAAATGCTGGAGGAACTCCTCAAGCAGACCGAGGGCAAGGGCATCAACATCTACACCCATGGCGAAATGCTGCCGGCCCATGCCTATCCCGGGCTGAAAAAGTACCCGCACCTTGCCGGCAACTTCGGAAGCGCATGGCAGAACCAGCACAAGGAATTCCCTGAATTTCCGGGCGCAATCATCTTCAACACCAACTGCATCCAGAAACCGTCCGACGCGTACAAAGACCGCACCTTCACCTGGGGTTGCGTCGCCTGGCCCGGTATCCGGCACGTGGCAGGCTGGGATTTTTCGGCGGTCATAGACAAGGCCCTGGCGCTCCCGGACCTGCCCGAAACCCCGGGACAGGACATCCTGGTCGGATTCGGCCATAACGCGGTATTGGGCGTGGCCGACAAGGTCATCGATGCGGTCAAGGCCGGTGCAGTGAAGCATTTCTTCCTCATCGGCGGCTGCGACGGTGCCAAACCGGGCCGCAACTATTACACCGAGTTCGCGGAAAAAGTACCGGAGGACTGCGTCATCCTCACCCTGGCCTGCGGCAAATACCGCTTCAATACTCTCGACTTCGGCGATATCGGCGGCATCCCCCGCCTGCTCGACATCGGCCAGTGCAACGACGCTTACAGCGCCATCCAGATCGCGGTAGCCCTGGCCGAAGCCTTCGACTGCGGCGTCAACGATCTGCCTTTGTCCCTGATCCTGTCATGGTACGAACAGAAGGCGGTGGTCATCCTCTTGACCCTGTTGCACCTCGGTATCCAGAACATCAAACTCGGCCCCAGTCTGCCGGCCTTCGTCACACCGAACGTTTTGAACTACCTGGTGGAAAACTTCAACATTGCCCCGATCACCACACCCGACGAAGATCTCAAAGCGATCCTCGGGTAACAACCACAGGCAACAACCGGCATACCTCCTCCGGGCGGGGCGTCCCCTCCGCGTCCCGCCCAATTTTTTGCGGTTTGCCGTATGCAAATCCTGAATGAAGGGAAGACATTATGGATATCATGACTTTCGACTCGGCTCCGAAAGTGCCGGTCCCCTTCGACGCCCGCATTATGCATAACGCAGGACCCGTCGAAGTCATTCACATTCTGCTGCAACCGGGCGAAGGGGTACCGCCCCACGACAACCCTTTCGACGTGCTGTTCTATGTTCTGGAAGGCAGCGGCGAACTGACCATTGCAGACGAAGTCCGCCGGGTCGATACCGACAGCCTCGTCGCCATTGCCACCGGCACTCAACGCGGCTGGGAAAATACCGGCACCGAGCCGGTTCGCCTGCTGGTCATCAAACTGCTGGAACAGAAAAACTCATAAGCACGTTCTTCCACGAGAAAAGCCCGCATCTGCGGGCTTTTCCGACACTCTGTCATCATGTCGAAGGAACTCACCCCCAGAAGCTGCCGATCACATCCTGTTCCACGACCTCCAGCAAGGTTTCGATATCCCTGTCAGGATCGCAGGGGACATAACGCTTCCATTGGGCATTACGGTCCGCCCAATACAGTATCCACGTCCCGCTTCCCGTACTCTTTTTGAAGCGGGCCACGCGGGTGGACACCCAGGTGTCGGGATCGTTGTACAAAGGACGGCTTTCGAACAATTCAACCTCGCTGTTCCGAATTCGGAACTCGACACGAATCCTGTTGCGCAAATGCCGCGGAACCCGTCGGTCGCAAAACGCGCCGAACAATTTCTCAATCCTTTTGATTTCAAACTCCGAAAGTCCCACACACCCTCCTTGCCATTGCATGAACACTGCCTTTACAGATTTCGCGTACCATATCACCTCTATCTATTCATCCGCCGTCATGACGGCCTCGATCAGCTCTCCCATGGAGGCGATCTGGGGCGCGGCAACATCTTCCGCCCAGCTGTTTCCACAGCCCGGTCCGTCCATCAAAGCTTCCGCCAGAACGGTATTTTCCCGCAACAGAGTCTGTTGCTCAGTCGTCAGAGCATGCTTCTCCCACGCCATCCCCTGGCGGATATGGCGTTCCGCGGCATACAGATGCTGTCCGGTGGTTTGCCAGATTTTTTCTGCCCATGCAGCCTGCGCCAGTTGAAAATAATGCGCGGCAAGGGCCAGATGGGTCAGATGCGCAACCTCCGACAAAGAGGTCACGGCAGAGGAGGCCTTGCGTACCTCTCGCGCCACCCGGTCAAGACCGATGATGGCATCGACCAGTTTATCCAGAGCCGGTTCCGTCGCCCTTGAGCGTTCCAGCCGGACAAACACCTTTACCTTTTTCAGCGCCGCTATCGTCGCATCCGCTTTGCCAGCCTCCAGGTCGATCAACGCCTGGCGAAGATAGAATTCAGGCTCGTCTATCAAACCAAACAGGACATCGTTCGATACCTTCAACATCGAATCGACCGGAGGGCTTGCCGTTTCCGCTATTGCGTCTTTTACGCTGGGCCTTGACAGCGCGGCCATGACGATGGTCAACACTGCTACCAGCCAGACTATCTGCTGTCTCATGATTTTCACCTTTTTCTTCCGGCGACCAGTTATCTATTTCTTTAATTTTACCGCGACCTCCCCCGCCCGGCCAAGCCGCCGCCCGGCACCTTGAACTTTTTTCAGGCAATTTGGAGCAGCATAGATGCCGAAACCTTTTATTTTCGGCGAAGAGCTTTCGCGACTGCGCGGATTTTAATCCCTTGTAACGACTTAAAAAATGTTATAAAGACAGCTTGACGAGAAAAATCGGATGTCATCAACGCCAACCCGTAACTTTCAAGGTGCCATGATTCCTTACAGCTCGATCCTGCTCGAAATCGCTCTCCCCGTTCTGCTCATGCTGGGACTGGAACGATTCGCCGTTCACTTTTTCCTCCGCACGCCCCGACAGATCGCCTGGGTGCGCCGCCATTCCTGGCTGCATCCCAACGCCATCAGTCGTGCGCGCTACCCCATGGGTTTCGTGTCGGTCGTTCTGCTGCACCTGGGCTATGCGCAACTGTGCTTTCTGTTCTTTACCTTCTGGATGATCACCGACATCACCGATGGCGACATCGCCCGCAAGTGCGACCTTTATACGGAAGAGGGCGCCACCATCGATCCCCTTTCCGACAAACTCATGTACGCCCCCATGCTGATATATCTCGCCTGGCAGGGGCCTCTGAATCCCCTGCTGGTGACCTTGTTCCTTATCTTCGATATCGCCGGCCAGTTTTCGCGACGTTTCATCTCGATAAAATCGGCCAACCTGTTCGGCAAGGCCAAAACCTTCATGGTGGTGGTGTTGCTGATCGTCGTCGGCCTGGAATGGATTTATGGACCGCTGCCGCTTCTCGGCCGCTCCCTCTACCCGCTGACGGCCATTTGCGCCGGCCTGGCGTTTTGCTCGACCTTTTTCAAGGTTATTCCCAACTACTGGTACGCCAACATCCTCAGCATTCTCAACCTGGTTTGCGGCCTCGCCGGTTGCTGGGTGGTACTAGGCGGCGGCCCGCCGGTCTACGCCCTCGGGCTGGTTTTTCTCGGGCAGTTTCTCGATCTGTTCGACGGCCGGGCGGCGGAGCGCTGGGGATCCACCCCCCGGGGCGAATTGTTCGATGACGTGGCCGACGGTACCAGTTTCGGCCTGACCGTGGGGCTGATTGTCATGGTGTCCTTTGCCAAGCGGTGGCTGGGCCTGCTCGTCGGCGGGCTTTATCTGTTTGCCGTGATCTACCGCCTGATCCGCTTCGTCGTCGAAAAGCGCAAGGCAGGAGTGCGTGGCGGGGTGGCGTCCTTCTCGGGCCTGCCTTCGCCGGCAGGCGCCCTGATGGTCGGCACCACCTGCGTATTGGTTCCCAGTCAGGCAGCTATCGGCATCATCGTGATCGCAACCTCGCTGCTGATGATCTCCCGCGTTCCGTATCCCCACTTCGGTCGCGCCGTTCTGCCCAGAATCCCCAAAATTGTCAAGGTCCTTGTCCTCGGCGGGTTCCTTTTCCTGCTGGCGCTGGGCGTGCGCCGTGACCACTATCTGGCGCCACTGCTCATCTCTTTTGTGGCGGACCTTGTTTATCTGATTTCACCGCTGTTCAGCAAAGCATCCGGCAAAGCCGCCTGACGAGCAGACAAAAATCCGGACAGTCGATCTCATAGAAAAAGCCCCACCGTAGAAAAAAAGGTGGGGCTTTTTCTATGATGACTCTTTTGCGAACGATCTGTCAGGCTTCATGCCTAACGTCAAGTACTTAAATAACCGACCATTCCAAGTATTCAAAACGTTTCCCAATCGAGGGGGAAAACCAAATTTTTTGGGCATAGGTGTTGAGAACCCGCTCATCTGTTTTTATGATTGAATCCGGATGGTTTATGGAACTCTCGCCAGAGACTCCTCATTCTTCCCATTTTTAAGTGGTGTTAAATATCTCGATTTCTGATGGAAAGGAGCTGCTTTATGGCAAAGTACGGTTTTCTCGGCCTCGGGATCATGGGCAGTGCGATGGCCGCGAACCTTATCCGGGCAGGCTTCGAGGTCGTCGTGTGGAACCGCACCTCCAGCAAATGCGCTCCACTGGTGGCTCTCGGCGCGCGCCAGGGACAAAGCCCGCGCCAGGTAACCGCATCCTGCGACATCACCTTCGCCATGGTTGCCGATCCCGCCGCTTCCAGCCAACTCTGTTTCGGAGCGGATGGGGTGCTGGCAGGCATCGGCGAAGGGCGCGGCTATGTCGATATGTCGACAGTGGATGACGGCACCTCCCGCCGTATCATGCAGGCGGTAACCCAACGCGGTGGACGCTTTCTCGAAGCGCCGGTTTCGGGAACGAAAAAACCTGCCGAGGACGGAACGCTGATCATTCTGGCCGCCGGTGATCAGAGCCTTTACGAAGCGTCCTCCGCGGCTTTCGATATCATGGGCAAAAGACACCTCTACTTTGGCGAAGTGGGTCAGGCCGCGCGCATGAAGCTGGTGGTCAACATGATTATGGGCAGCATGATGGCGGCCTTCTCCGAAGGCATGGCCCTGGGCCGCAAAGGCGGCCTCGACGGCAGGCAGATTCTGGAAGTGCTGGATGCCGGGGCGCTGGCCAATCCGGTGTTCCGAGGCAAGGGGCCCATGTTGTTGCAGGGAAAATTCCCAACCAGCTTTCCCCTGAAACACATGCAGAAAGATCTGCGCCTGGCCATCGGACTCGGAGAGGATCTGGAACAACCGACGGCCTGCACCGCGGCGGTCAACGAAATATTCAAGCGGGCACGCGCAGAAGGGTATGCCGATGAAGATTTTTCTGCCGTATTCAAGACTATAGAGTAACGTCTTTCCAGGAGGATTTCACAAAAGGAGTATGCCGTGACAAACCACCATATCGAATATACGCATCTGGGAACCAGCGACATCCGGGTCAGCAGAGTGTGCCTCGGCACCTGGGCCATCGGGGGTTGGATGTGGGGCGGTACGGAGGAAGAAGAGTCTGTCCGCACCATTCGCACGGCCATCGATCAGGGCTTGAACTTTATCGACACGGCACCGGTTTACGGGTTCGGATGCTCGGAGGAAATTGTCGGAAAAGCCCTCAAGGATTATGTAAAACGCGACCAGGTGGTCATCGGCACCAAGGTAGGACTGGCCTGGAATAATGACGGCCAGGTTTGCCGGAATTCGACCAGACAGCGCATCCTGCAGGAAATCGACGATTCCCTGCGGAGACTGCAAACGGACTATATCGATCTCTACCAGGTGCACTGGCCCGACCCTCTCGTCCCTATCGAGGAAACCGCCCAGTCCATGGCCGAACTGTTAAACACCGGAAAGATACGGGCGATAGGGGTCAGCAATTATTCACCGGCACAGATGGATGCCTTCCGCAAAATTGCCCCCCTGCACGCCGTACAGCCCCCCTACAACCTCTTTGAACGGCAGACGGAACAAGATGTTCTGCCTTACGCCAAACAACACTCTATGGCGGTTCTGGCCTACGGAGCCATCTGTCGCGGTCTGCTGTCCGGAAGAATGAGAGAAGACACCCTATTTCAGGGGGATGATCTGCGGCAGCACGATCCCAAGTTCAAAAAACCCCGCTTTTCTCGTTACCTGCGGGCGGTTTCGGAACTGGATGCATTGGCAAGCGAGCGGTATGACCGCAAAGTCCTCGAACTGGCGGTCCGCTGGGTCCTGGATCAGGGAGCAATCGCTCTGTGGGGAGCGCGCCACCCGAAACAATTGGACCGCGTAAACCAGGTTTTCGGTTGGTCCCTGACATCGCAGGATTTGCAGGATATCGATGAAATAGTACGCAGAAACATTCCGGATCCCGTCGGCCCGGAATTCATGGCACCCCCGGCACGAGAGGCAGATTGACCGAAAAAGTAACGCCTGGCTCCCTTTTACGGACCCAGGCGTTGTCTTCGGCACAAAATCTTTCGAGTCGAAACGATGAGTTTCACTGCCCGTCCGGCACAAAGCGATTCGAATGCCGGGGCTCCAACTCACCAGAGCATGCGCCGGCCAGGCCGGCTACGCCTTTTTGACAAACCCCGATTTCAATTTCATGGCACCGATGCCGTCAATCTTGCAGTCGATGTCGTGGTCTCCTTCAACCAGGCGAATATTTCTTACCTTGGTCCCGACCTTTACAACCTGAGACGAACCTTTGATTTTGAGATCCTTGATAACCGTCACGGAATCGCCGTCTTCAAGAACATTGCCATGGGCGTCCCGAACGACCTTTTCGTTTTGCTCTTCCTCACTCTCCGGCAGCCCGGCCTTCGGCCACTCGTAACCACATTCCGGGCATACATACATATCCCTGTCTTCGTACGTATATTCGGATCCACACTTGCCACATTTCGGCATTTCACTCATTTATCCGTCATCCTTTGCAATTGGCGGCGTCCCCTGGCAGGGCACACGCGGAAAGATCAACATGAGTGCGAACAGCCACCCATTCCTGCTATGAAGATAATCGCAGCAAACCTAGAATGTTTTAGCAGGAAAATCAACCCTCTGGCTTTTACAACTTTCATCGTGCCAGCCATCAGAACGTTCCGGCACTACGCATTCGGCAGGCATCTCTACCGTCAAACCAGAGGGACATCACCGCCCTGCTTGACGAAGAAAGCTGCCGTGGTACGGTTGAAATCGTTACGCCATATGCCATCACAGACAGGAGAGACATGCCATGATCGATCGCATTGCCGAATTGCTGGGAGAAGAAGGCGAACTGCTGGACTATTCATGCCAGGGTATCGAAAGACGGCGACTCCACCTGCCGGGAAGCGATTTCATCGACCGGGTACTGCTCCCGTCCGATCGCTCGGCGGGTACCTTGCGCAATCTGGGGTTGTTGTTCAACACCGGCCGGTTGGCCGGTTCCGGTTACCTTTCGATTCTTCCGGTAGACCAGGGCGTTGAGCATTCCGGCGGCGCCTCCTTCGCTCCCAATCCCGATTATTTCGATCCGGAAAGAATCGTCGAACTGGCCATTGAAGGCGGGTGCAACGGCGTCGCCTCCACCGCCGGTGTGCTGGGAGCGGTGGCCCGCAAATACGCACACCGGATTCCGTTCATTCTCAAGATCAACCACAACGAATTGCTCACTTATCCCAACATCTACGATCAGGTTCTGTTTTCCAGCGTCGAACGAGCCTTCGACATGGGGGCGGTCGGCATCGGCGCTACCATCTATTTCGGATCCCTGGAATCCCACCGGCAGATCGTCGAGATCGGCAAGTTGTTCCAGCGGGCCCACGAACTCGGGATGTTCACGGTTCTGTGGTGCTACCTGCGCAATTCCGCCTTCAAGACGGACAAGGACTATCACGCGGCCGCCGACCTGACCGGTCAGGCTAACCACCTGGGCGTGACCCTGCAGGCCGATATCGTCAAGCAGAAACAGCCGGAGTGCAACGGCGGCTATCCCGCTATCGAATTCGGCAAGACCCACAAGGCGATCTACGGTGACCTGGTACCGGACCACCCCATCGAATGGACCCGCTACCAGGTGGCCAACTGTTACATGGGAAGGGTCGGACTGATCAATTCCGGCGGAGCCTCGAAGGGACAGGGCGACCTTGCTCAGGCGGTGCGCACTGCGGTCATCAACAAGCGGGCCGGCGGCACCGGGCTGATCAGCGGCCGCAAGGCCTTCCAGAAACCGATGCGGGAGGGGGTGGAACTGCTGAACGCCATTCAGGATGTGTATCTGTGCCCCGAAGTCACCATCGCCTGACAGATAACCTCATATCACCAGGCAAACCCCGGGGGGACGGACCGAAAAACAGCCTTGAGTCCTGGCCACAAGGCTGTTTTTCATAGGGGAAACAAGCAATTTTTCGTCGTGGAAAGGAAATCAAGGGCTTGCGCGGAGGCGTACAAGCAGAACCGCAGGTTAACGCTACCACGGCGGAAAAGGGCTGTTTTCGGGTGAAAACTAGCCCTGTCCTCCCGACCCTTTTTCCCCCTCTGCGTGCGGGCTTTGTTTTGTCCGGTTTTTCATCGCTCGTTTGCAGGACGGTCCGGTTTCCTTCGGTTCGGGATATTGCATCTTCAGCTCTTCTTCGGTCTGGTACAGAACGGTTTCCAGCTCCTGCGCCCTCCTCGCCGTGGGACCTCCCTCGATAAATGCCTCCGGCGGATGGCCGTGTTTCTCGACGTAGATGGCTCGCGCCAGTTGCCTGAACTTTGGTTCGAGCATTTCCAGCCAATGCACGAACGACCGTTTCCCCTTCTTGATGTTGCAGGGCCCGCAGCACAGAACCGCATTCCGTATGGAATGCTCGCCGCCTTTGTCCAGCGGATCCATATGATCGATATGCACCGGCGACTCGTTGAACGGGGCTGGAACGACATCGCTGAACCTGATCCCGCAATAGGGACAGACATCCCTCTCGTCACTCAACATGGCATGGAAAAGTTCCGGTGGCGCACAGTGGCGCCAACAGGCGCCGTAAAGGATTTTCAGTTTTTCGATGTAGGAACGTTCCCTGGCCAAAGCCGCCCGATGCCATTTCTCGATCCTCTTTCGATGACAGGCCTGGCAATAATGCCCTTTGGGATTTTTCTCGCCGCCGGTATCAACGAATTTTTCGACGGAAAGGGTTTTATGACAGCGACGGCACTTTTTGGTTTTGTGCATTACGACCCCATGAGGAATTGAGGTTGCATTTCGTTATAAGGCAAGATTTCATGAAGCCGATGGCCCAGCGATCTCGAGTGGGGTGATGTTAATGGTTTCGTAGGGCATGTCGACTTCCGCCTTTCGAAATGCTTCGAACAATTTTTCCCGCAGTTCGTAGCGCATGGGTATATGCTGTTTTTCATCACGGATCCACACCCTGAAACGCACCCCGACGTTGAAATCCCCCAGAATCTCTATCACCATCTCCGGTTCCGGCTGTTGAAGATATCTCTCATCTTCTTCAATCAGGTTCCGAAAAATACGCCGCAGGCGAACAAAATCTTCCTGCACTCCGACACTGAGATCCACTTCGACGCGCAGGAATGGAAAATTGGTATAGGATGCTACCGCACTGTTGATCACTTTGGTGTTGGGAATGGCCAGCATCCTGCCGTCCGGGGTCACGATCCGGGTCGAACGTAGAGTAATGTCCTCCACCTTGCCGTAATAGCCTTCCAGCTCGATCAGATCGCCAAGAACAAAAGGACGATCCCAGAATATGAAAAATCCGGAAATAATATTCGACAGGGCGTCCCTCGCGGCAAACCCCAAAGTAAGACCGGCGACTCCCAGGCTTGCCAGGATGGAGGAAATATCGACCCCCAGCTCTTTTAAGGCCGTCAGCAACCCAATGGTAAGAATGACCGTTTTGGAAACGGATTGAACGAAGCTGGCCAAAGTCGGATCGAGGTTCACACGGCGAAATAAAGGCTTGAGGGTCCTTTCCACCAACAGCCACAAAAGCAAAAAAACCGTAAAGAGAATGGTTGCCGTCAGTATTTCGGGAATCTTTTCACTCAGATACCCGGCCATAGCCTGAGGTTGGAACTTTTCTTTCAGGTTCTGCCAGATTACGTTCATATAGCCTGCCTCCCTGAATGCCGCCGAAGGAACGTCTTTCCATCGCTTTTTCGGTTTAAGAACAAGCCTACCGGGAAATCCGCTAAAGACACCCCATCAACTTTCTCTTTATATGATTCCACCCCAAAAAGGTGTATTGTATTCATGTTCTTCTTGCCTCTCGTATCAAGCATATCGCATAACCCTCCTGAGGCCCTTGACCCAATGCAAGAAACCAAGGTAATAAAATGGCCTGTGATCATCACGCTTTTTCCGGAACCGGTATTCCATGCGACTGACCCTTAAGATTACAATTGCCGTTTTGCTGAGCGTGGCCCTGCTGTTTTCCCTGCACAGTTATCTTTCCATACGTCGGGAACGCATCCAGATGCAGGAAAGGCTCAGCCGCGATGCTTTGCAGCTGGGACAGAGTCTGCGTATCATGGTCACGGACATCTGGCACACGGGAGGGGAGCGGGCGGTCATCGGTTTTCTGGAGACCGCCAATCTGGTCAGCGGTCCGCTGCGGGTACGCTGGGTCTGGCTGGAAGACCAGGTCTCCAGCCGTTTTCTCCCCAGGGCTCCTCAACAACAGTTGGCGCCCGTGCGGCGCGGGGAAAACCTGTCGCTGCTGGTCGAAGCGCGGGACGGACACGACTTCCTGATTACCTATCTGCCGGTTAAGGCCGGTCCGAACCGCCTGGGAGCCATCGAACTGAGCGAATCGCTGGACGAATTGCACGGCTATATCCGTGAGAGTTTGCGCCGTTCGGCCTTGCTGCTGGCGGCGACCGTCGGCTCCGGATTGCTGCTGATGCTGATCCTCGGCAGTTTCTGGGTCAATCGTCCCCTGCGCAAATTGACCGAAGCGGCGCAACGTATCGGCACCGGCGACTTTTCCACGGCGGTGACCGTCTCCGGCCGTGACGAGCTGGCCGAGTTGTCCGATACCATCGACCGGATGCGCGGTCAATTGGCCGAAGCCCGCGCCGCGCAGCAGGCGGCCAACGACGCCAAACTCGAAGCTCTGGAAAAACTGCGTCATACGGAACGCCTGGCGACCCTCGGCCGGCTGTCCGCCGGCATGGCCCACGAACTCGGCACCCCTCTGAACGTGATCGCCGGCCGCGCCCAATTGATCGCCCGTCAGGATCTCCCCGCCGAAGATATCCGGCGTTCTGCGCACATCATCGGCGAACAGACCGAGCGTATGACTGCCATCATGCGTCAGTTGCTCGATTTCGCCCGGCGAGGACAGGCGCGCAAACAACCGGTAGAACTTGACGGTCTGATCCGGGGGGTTGTCGACTTGCTCGCGCCGACCGCCCGCAAGCAGTCTGTGGAGATAACATGGCAGCCTGCCGAAAAGCCGCCAAAAGTCGATGCCGATCCCGGTCAGTTGCAGCAGGTCCTGCTCAACCTGGCCATGAACGGCATCCAGGCCATGCCCGGCGGAGGCCGGCTGGATTTGGGTCTGGAGCGGGTGGAGCAGGCCGTGCGGCCGGGCGACGATGCGGCGGAGCCGGGAAAATGGTGCCGCCTCCAGGTAGAGGACCAGGGCCAGGGCATCGCCGCCGAAGATCTGCCGCATATTTTCGATCCTTTTTTCACCACCAAAGACGTGGGGCAGGGAACCGGCCTGGGATTGTCGATCGCCTACGGTATCGTCGAGGAGCATGGCGGTTGGATCGATGTTGTCAGCACACCCGGAAGAGGAAGCCTGTTCAGCATTTACCTGCCGCTGGCAGGACAAGGAGACAAACCATGAGCGAATCCCGAACTGCCGGTCGCATGCTGATCGTCGACGACGATCCGGCCTTTTGTGAATTGCTCGAAGAAATCCTTGCCGGCCAAGGTCACCGGGTCTGGAACGGCCGCAACGTGGCGGCGGCCAGGGACGTGTTACAACGGGAAGAGATCGACGTGGTACTGACCGATCTCAACATGCCGGGCGAGGGAGGTATCGATTTCTGTGCCGAACTGCACGCCAACCGTCCCGATCTGCCGGTGGTGATCATGACCGCCTTCGGTTCTCTGGAAACCGCCATCGCCGCCCTGCGCGCCGGGGCCTACGATTTCGTCACCAAGCCGGTCGATTTCGATCTGCTAGGCTTCTGCCTGGAACGGGCCCTGCAGCATCGCCAATTGCAGGAAAAAATCCGCCTGCTCAAAGTTCAGGTCGATTCCCAGCAGGCCGGCGACAACCTGATCGGCGAAAGCCAGGCCATGCAGATGATCCGCGAACAGATCGGCCGGCTGGCCGATCTCGACACTTCCATCCTTATCAGCGGCGAAAGCGGTACCGGCAAGGAACTTGTGGCCCGCGCCCTGCATCGGCTAAGCCGCCGAAGCAAAGGCCCGTTTGTGGCCATCAATTGCGCTGCCCTGCCCGAGAGTCTGCTGGAAAGCGAGTTGTTCGGCCATGTGCGCGGCGCCTTTACCGATGCCCGCGAAGACCACCGCGGTCTGTTTGCCGAGGCTTCCGGCGGCACCCTGTTCCTCGACGAGATCGGCGAACTGCCCCTGGCGCTGCAACCCAAGCTGCTGCGTGTCTTGGAGGAACGCAAGGTGCGCCCTTTGGGCGGGGAGCGCGAAATCGCGTGCGATGTGCGGATCCTGACCGCCACCCATTGCGACCTGGCCGAAGCGGTCCGGGAGGGACGCTTCCGCAGCGATCTGTACTACCGGCTCAACGTTATCCAGCTCAAACTGCCGCCGCTGCGCGCCCGCGAAAACGATATTCTGCTGCTGGCGCACAATTTCATCACGGAGTTGGCACGACGCTTCGGCAAATCGGTGACCGGCCTGGCGGAACCGGCGGCCCGCCGCCTGCTCCTGTACTCCTGGCCGGGCAACGTGCGGGAACTGCGCAACGTCATCGAACGGGCCGTGGCCCTCACCGGACACGACCGCATCACCGTACAGGATCTGCCCGACCATCTGCAGAAACCGGGCGCCGAGCCGCCCATCACCAGCACACCGTCCGACCCTCTTTCCCTTCTACCGCTGGCCGAAATGGAGCGCCGCTACATCGCGCAGGTCCTTGAGCAGGTCGGCGGCAACCGTACCCTGGCCGCCCGCATCCTCGGCGTCGACCGCAAAACCCTCTATCGCAAGTTGAAAGATGACTGACAACACCTCACGCCATGGGCAATAACGAAAAGAATGCCGGAACCCAATTTACCGCATTGCTTTGAGTGAGCGCAGCGAAGGGACGCGAAAAGGATTTTAACCGGCTTGCTCAACGACACTTAACATCCCGCACAAAGACACGAAGACTCTAAGCCCCCACATCAAATATTCCTTTCATCCCCGTTATCCCTGTTCATGTATCCGACGTTGGATCTCGCCTTAAGTTGGGGCATTTTGCCCCGACGGGGCATGATGCCCCAACCTTACCCAAACATAACGTGCCGTTTTTACAGTACTTTTCCTTGGCACAAAGGTTGCGGATGAATTTGTAAACACGTTATCGAAATCACCCGCAAAAAAAGGAAATGTCATGGGCCGATCCCATCCGAAAATTCTGCTCGCCGAGGATGATCGCGACCTGCGCGAACTGCTGGCCTTTTGCCTGTACCGTGCCGGCTACAGCGTAACCAGTTGCAGCAACGGTCTGGAGTTGCTCGAAAGGCTGAATGCCTGCTGCGGGAAAAAAGGAGAAACCTACGATCTGGTGGTGACCGACCTGCGTATGCCGGCTTTGACCGGACTGGAAGTACTGGAGGCCTTACACGACCTGGCCGCCCGCCCCCCGTTCATCTGCATGACCGCTTTCGGCGACCGGGCCACCCACGAGTTGGCCGCACAGCTCGGCGCGACCCGTACTATCGATAAACCGGTCGATCTCGATCGCCTGATCACCATGATCGACGCCTGTATCAAAAACCAATACCACGAGGAGAAGAGCATATGACGACCAGAAAAGTGAAATGGATGACGATGCTCGTTGCGTTGCTGGTCTCTCTGAGTCTCGGTGCCGCCCTGCCGGCCACAGGCATCGCTCAGGAACGGGGACTGGAAAACCTGCGCCAGACCGGGCAGGCGTTTCGCAGCGTGGCCAAAAAGGTTTCGCCAGCCGTGGTCTTTATCCAGGTGGAAAAAGAGCTCGGCGGGCAAAACGTCGGCGAGTTTCTTTTTCCCTTCGATGACGATTTCCTGCGCCGCTTCTTCGGCGACGCCCCCCAGTTCAAATTCCGCAGTCCGAAAAACCTGCCGCAAAAACGCCGCGAGGTGGGACAGGGCTCTGGTTTCATCATTTCCGCCGACGGCTATATCCTGACCAACAATCATGTGGTCGGCGACGCCGACAAGGTACGGGTCAAACTGCAGGACGGCCGTCAGTACACGGCCGAAATCGTCGGAACCGATCCGCCCACCGACCTGGCGATCATCAGGATCGACGAGCACGATCTGCCCTACCTGCGGCTGGGCGATTCCAACCGTCTGGAAGTCGGAGACTGGGTGCTGGCCGTGGGCAACCCTTTCGGCCTTTCCCACACCCTGACGGCAGGGATTGTCAGCGCCAAGGGACGCAGCGGCATCGGCATCAACGACTACGAGGACTTCATCCAGACCGATGCGGCCATCAATCCGGGCAATTCCGGCGGCCCGCTGGTCGATCTCGATGGCCGTGTGGTCGGTATCAACACCGCCATCTTCAGCCGCAGCGGCGGCTATATGGGTATCGGCTTCGCCATCCCCATCAATATGGCCAAGCGCATACGCGAACAGCTGGTGGAACACGGCCGGGTAACCCGCGGCCGCATCGGCGCCTATATCCAGGAGTTGACCCCGGAACTGGCCGAGGCTTTCAAGCTGGATAAAGCCGAAGGCATTGTGGTGGCCCGCGTCATGGACGATTCCCCGGCGCAGAAAGCCGGCCTCAAACAGGGCGACGTGATCCTGCGGATGGATGGTAAAAAAGTGGAAAGGGTAACCCGCTTCCGCAACCGCATCGCCTTTACCGCGCCCGGCACCAGGGTGCGGCTGGCTATCGTCCGCGAAGGCAAACATAAAACGATCGATGTAACCGTCGGCAAACTGGAAACCGACCAGCAGGGCAAACCGACCGAAACCGGCGAACTGGCGAAACTGGGGCTGAGTCTGCAGACCCTGACCCCCGAACTGGCCGAGCGCCTCGATTACGAAGGTGAAACCGGCGTACTTGTGACGGAAGTCGCGGCAGGCTCCATAGCCCGGATTGCCGGGATCGAGCGAGGCGACCTGATTCTGGAAATCGACCGCAAGCCGGTCTCAACCCCAGCCCAGGTGCGCAAGCTCCTGCAAAATGGCGGCAAAAATCACCTCGTGTTACTGCGCCACGGTGAAAACAGCCGCTACCTGAGCCTCAAACTGGACGATTGATCTTCGAAACACCACCTCCCCGTCCCGGCCGCACACCGGGGCGGGGGATTGTTGCTTGCTTCCGGCAGGCCGGGACAGGTATGATTCCAACTTTCGGTTAAATTGAACAAAGCATGTCCCATCGGTCCCATATATTCTGCAGGACCCTTGGGACATACGTTTGTGGACATCTTATTCCTTGTCTTTAAAACCGTACCGATTGTCGATCAAAGGACAATATCCTATGGATTCAATACAAGATCGTTTTTTCCGACTCAACAACGCCCTTGCCGAGCAGATCATCGGTCAGGAACAGCTTCTTGAACGGCTGCTGATCGCGCTGCTGGCCGATGGCCACCTGCTGGTCGAAGGGGCGCCCGGGCTGGCCAAGACCCGGGCCATCCGCCAACTCGGCCGGCATCTGGAGGGGAGTTTTCACCGTATCCAGTTCACCCCCGACCTGCTGCCGGCCGATCTGACCGGCACCGATGTCTTTCGGCCCCAGGACGGCTCCTTCGCCTTTCAGCAGGGACCGTTGTTTCACAACCTGGTGCTGGCCGACGAGATCAACCGGGCACCGGCCAAGGTGCAGTCGGCCCTGCTGGAAGCGATGGCCGAACGACAGATCACCGTAGGGCAACAAACCTATCGACTGGCCGACCCCTTTCTGGTCATGGCGACCCAGAATCCCATCGAGCAGGAAGGTACATATCCTTTGCCCGAAGCCCAGCTCGACCGTTTTCTGCTGCACGTACGCATCGACTATCCGGCTGCGGAGACGGAACGGCAAATCCTCGCCCTGGCCCGGGCCGAAGCGGCTGTTGAAATGGAACGCACCGACAAGCCCGCCCCAGTCATGGTGCCGGAACGGCTGACGGTCACCGAACTCCAGCAGGCCCGCAAGCAGGTCCTGGAGTTGCATCTGGCTGCGAATCTCGAAGAATATCTGCTGCAACTGGTGCTCGCCACCCGCGCCCCCGGATCTTACGGCGAAGACCTGACCGGCCTCGTCCTGTACGGCGCCAGCCCCCGCGCCAGCATCGCCCTGGACCGCTGCGCCCGGGCTCGGGCCTGGCTGCAGGGCCGTGACTACGTCTGTCCAGAGGACATCCAGCTCTTGGCCTTCGACATCCTGCGTCACCGCGTTCTGCTCAGCTACGAAGCCGAAGCCGCGGGCATGACCGTCGACCGGCTGGTCGGCGAGCTGATCGCGCGGGTGCCGGTTCCTTAGTTTCATAGGTATCATGGGTCCCGTAAGACTTACAGGACCTATGTTTTTTAAAATCACCAACGACTCACAAGAGCCCTTTTCACTATGTCGCAACAAACTGACTCCCGCATCCGCATAGATCTGCCCGGCCTGATCGCCCTGCGCCATCGGCTGGTCGGCATCGGGCAGCCGCCGGCCCGAAGCTTTGCCGCCGGCGAAGGGGCGTACCGTACCCGATTTCGCGGCCGGGGTATGGAGTTCGCCGAAGTGCGCGCTTATCAGGCGGGGGACGATGTACGCAACATCGACTGGCGGGTCACGGCGAGGCGCGGCAAGGCGCACACCAAACTGTTCCACGAGGAGCGGGAGCGGCCGGTGCTGCTGGCCGTCGATTACCGACGCTCTATGTTTTTTGCCACTCGCGGTTGTTTCAAGGCGGTACAGGCCTCCCGGCTGGCGGCGTTGCTGGCCTGGCAGGCTCTAGCCCGAGGCGACCGGGTCGGAGCACTGATCTTCTGTGGACAGCAGCATCGGGAATTGCGGCCCAAGGCGGGCAAGGGCGCCGTGTTGCAGCTTTTTCGCAGCATGGTGGACGCCCCGGCCTGGCATGGCCTGCCGCAACGCCCTGCGGAGCCCGGCCGCAGCCTGGCTTTTACCCTGCAGCGGTTGCACCGGGTCGCCCGGCCCGGCAGCCGGGTCACGCTGCTGAGCGACTTTTCCGGCTGGGACCGGGAAACGGAAAAGCACCTGGCGTTGCTGGGGCGTCACTGCGAGCTGTCCCTCGTGCACTGTTACGACCCGCTGGAGCAGGATCTGCCCCCCACCGGCACCTACCGGGTCAGCGACGGCGCCACCGATCTGACCATCGCCACCAATCAGCGAACTGCCCGGCGCCGCTACCGGGAGACCTTTGCCGCTCATCGTTTGCAACTCCAGAAGTTCGGCCGCCGTTACCGCTGCCGCTTTCTCAGTCTGCAGACCTGCGACGACCCTTTGATCTGCCTGCAGCCGGGTATACTGGGAGGACGCTAGGATGCTGCCGTTACGCGACATACATCTGCCCGACCCGGTCGGGTGGTGGCCGCCGGCGCCCGGCTGGTGGCTACTGACAGTCCTGATTTTGCTGCTGGTTGGAGGATTGTTGTGGTTGCGTCGTCGCTATCGCCATCGTCGCTACCGCCGCCTGGCCCTGCGCGAACTCGAGCGATTGGAACAACTGCCGAACGCCGAACTGGCCGCCAGTTTGTCGCGTCTGCTGCGGCGCGCGGCGCTGTGTCATTTCCCTCGAGGCGAGTGCGCGGGGCTGAGCGGCGAGGCCTGGCTGGCGTTTCTCGACCGGCCCTTTGCCGACAAGCCTTTTTCCGAAGGGACGGGCCGCTGCCTGCTGGAGGCCCCCTACCGACCCGCAACCGAGGTCGACAGCCAGGCGCTGATTGAACTCGCTCGACGCTGGATCAAACAACTGCCCCCGGCAGGCGGACGACCAGGGAGGTCACGATGATCCATTTTGCCTGGCCCTGGGCGCTGCTGCTTTTGCCGTTGCCCTATCTGGTTTATCGCCTGCTGCCGCCGGCGCTTGCCGCCGAGGAGGCGGCCTTATGGGTGCCTAATCTTGAACCGTTCGCCGCGGCGCGCCACGAGCGCAGCGGGCGCAGCGCAGGCCGTTACGCGACATATCTGGCTCTGCTGAGCTGGCTGCTGCTGGTCCTGGCCTGCGCCCGGCCCCAGTGGCTCGGCGATCCGGTGGAACTGCCGGTCAGCGGCCGCGACCTGGTTCTGGCGGTCGATTTGTCAGGCAGCATGCAGACAGAGGATTTCAGCCTCGGCGGCAGCACCGTCGCCCGGTTGACTGCCCTCAAGGCGGTGGCGGACGATTTTATCGCACGGCGCGTCGGGGACCGGCTCGGACTGATCCTGTTCGGCGAGCAGGCTTACGTACAGACGCCGTTGACCTTCGATCGGCGCACCCTGCGGCAGCTGCTCGACGAGGCGGTGATCGGGCTGGCGGGCAAGAAGACCGCTATCGGCGATGCTATCGGTCTGGCGATCAAACGGCTCAAACCGGACGAAGGGCGGCGGCGGGTACTGATCCTGCTCACCGACGGTGCCAACACCGCCGGTCGCATCCCCCCCCTCAAAGCCGCCGAACTGGCCGCCGACCAGGGGCTCAAAATCTACACCATAGGTATCGGCGCTGAGACCATGGAGGTTGGCAGCTTTTTCTTCAAGCATACCGTCAACCCCTCGGCCGATCTCGACGAGAAGACTCTGACCGCCATCGCCGAAAAGACCGGCGGACGATATTTCCGTGCCCGCGACACCGAGCAGCTGCAGAAGATCTACGCCCTGCTTGACCGGCTCGAGCCGGTCGAGCATGAACAGGAGGTCTACCGGCCGGTGACCGAGCTCTACTTCTGGCCGCTGGGACTGGCCATGATCGGCGCCCTGCTGCTGATGTCGCGCGAGCCGCTGGCACGACTGCGGAGGCCGTCATGAACAGTTTCCATTTTTTGCGTCCTGCCTGGCTGCTGGCTTTGCCGCCGCTGCTGTTCCTGCTGATCTGGCGGTGGCGCTGCCGGTTGCGCAGCCGCAGCTGGCAGGCGGTATGCGACCCCGAACTGCTGCCGCACCTGCTGCTGGGACGTTCGCGTCGCCGGGCCAACTGGCCCCTCTGGCTGCTGCTTTGCGGCGGGCTGCTGGCGGTGCTGGCCCTGGCCGGGCCGGCCTGGCGCAAACAACCGCAGCCGTTGTTCCGACAACAATCGGCGCTGGTCGTACTGTTCGATCTGTCTCGTTCCATGGCCGCTTCCGATCTCAAGCCGAACCGCCTCGAACGGGCCCGGCTCAAGATCGAGGATCTGCTGAACCGGCGTCGCGAGGGCCAGACCGCCCTGGTTGCCTTTGCCGGGGACGCCTTCGTCGTGACCCCGCTTACCGACGATACCAACACCATCCGGGCTCTGCTGCAAAGCCTCGATCCGCAGCTTATGCCGGTCCAGGGCAGCGAACCGCAGCGGGCCGTAACCCTGGGAATCCAGCTTCTGCAACAGGCCGGCTTGCGCAAAGGGCGGCTACTGCTCGTCACCGACGAGGACCGCCCCGAGCGGGTCACGGCGACTGCGAGAGACTTGCATCAGCGCGGCTATGAACTGGCCGTCCTCGGCGTCGGCACCACCGACGGAGCACCGGTACCGCTGCCGCAGGGCGGCTTTCTCAAGGACAACCGGGGGAGTCTGGTACTGCCCAAACTCGAAGAGCCGGGGCTGCGCCGGTTGGCTGCGGAAGGCGGAGGCGCCTACCGGCGCCTGAATATCGACGACAGCGATCTCCAGAAACTGCTGGAAGGGCTGGAAACCCATCGCATGGATAAGGCCGAAGCCGCGGACGGCAAAACCGGACAGCGTTGGCGCGAGGAAGGAGTCTGGCTGCTCTGGCCGCTGGTATTGCTCGGGGCCTTCGCCTTTCGCCGCGGATGGCTGCTGATGCTGGCGATGATGCTGCTTCAGCCTCTACCTGCCCGGGCCTTTTCCTGGCAGGACCTCTGGCTGCGGCCGGACCAACAGGCGGCCGACGCTTTCTCCGCCGAACAATACGAACAGGCCGGCAAGTTGTTCAAGGATCCGCGCTGGCGAGCCAGCGCACTGTATCGTGACGGCCGCTACCGGGAAGCAGCCGAGACGCTGAAGAAACCGCAAAGCGCCGACGACTGGTACAACCAGGGCAACGCCCTGGCACACAGCGGGCAGCTGTCCCAAGCCCTGCAGGCTTACAACAAGGCCCTGGAACTGCAACCGGAGCATGCCGATGCCCGCTACAATCTGGATCTGGTGCAACAGGCCTTGCAGCAACAGCAAAACCGGCAACAATCCGACGAACAGCAGAGGCCATCCGACGAATCGTCGCATGCCGGACAACAAGCAGGAAAACAACCCGGAAAACAGCAAAACGATTCGTCTCCCTCTTCCCGGGCCGCTGAAGACCGGGACGGGCAGGAAGGCAATGTCTCCTCTGAAGCCGGCAGTCCGGAATCGCAACCGACACCGCGAAGCGGCCGCCAGGCCGATAACACATCCGCCGCCGGACAAAAGCCGCAGCAGAAGGGACAGAAAACACTCCAAAATAGGCAAAAAGCAGCCGGGCGCCAAGACCAGGCCGAGGCTGCGCCACCCCGCCAGACCACATCGCAGAATGAGGGCAATCCGGTTCCGGGAGCCGACGCGGAAGCGCGAACTGAGGAAAAGTCCGACAATGACCGGCAACAGGCGGTACGGCATTGGCTGCGCCGTATTCCCGACGATCCCGGCGGCCTGCTGCGACGTAAATTTCTCTACCAATATCGGCAGCGCGACCGACAACTGGAAACGGATCGACCATGGTGAAATCTCGCACAATTATCTGCATGTCCTTATTGCTCCTCTGTCTTGCGCCGATGGCGGCCTTCGCCGCCCGTGTACAGGCCGTCGCCGACCGGGATCGCATGAACATCGGGGAAGGTCTGCACCTTGAACTGCGCGTCGAGGGTGATACCGACAGGGATCCCGATCTGAGCGTTCTGGACAAGGACTGGGAGGTCCTGGATCGCTCCCAGAGCAGCCGGATTCAGATTGCCAACGGCGATTTCAGCCGTTCCGTGGTCTATTCCCTGACCCTGATGCCGCGTCGGGAAGGAGAGGTGCCCATCCCGTCCATCTGTTTCGGTTCGGACTGCAGCATGCCCCTGCCGATCCGTGTAAAGGAGGCCGATGACGCCACCGCACCGGAGCAGAATCCCAAGCTGCTGCTCGAGGCCGAGGTCGAACCGGAGCATGTGGTCGTTCAGCAACAGATCCTTTATAAAGTACGGCTGCTCCATCGGGTCGATCTAATGAAAGGCTCCCTGTCCGAACCTCAGCCGACCGGTGTCGAGGCGGTGGTGCAGAAGCTGGGTGACGATCGTAAATACGAAACCAGGCGCGACGGCCGCCTTTATCAGGTTATCGAACGCGATTATGCTATCTTTCCTCAAGCCGAAGGGACGCTGCGCATCCCGCCTCTGCAATTCGACGGTGTGACGGCCGGCGCCTCTTCCCGTTTCGATCCCTTCGGGCGGCGCGGCGAACGGGTGCGCCGTCACGCACCCGCGTTGCCGGTCGAAGTGACGTCACCTCCGGCTGATCGTGCCGGTCGTCCCTGGCTGCCCGCCAGGGCCCTGCGCCTGAACGACGATTGGCAAGGAAAAACCGTGCAGCTCACCGTCGGGGAACCCGCCACACGTACCCTCACCCTAGCAGCGGAAGGCCTGCAGGCTGCCCAATTACCCGATCTGCAACTCGATGCCCCGGACGGATTCAAGGTCTACCCCGATCAGCCTGACCGGGAGGACCATCCCGGCAACACCGGAATCACCGGCGTACTGCAGCAGAAGATCGCACTCGTCCCGACCCGACCCGGCCACTACCGACTGCCCGCCATCGAATTCGACTGGTGGGACGTGACGGCCCGGCAATGGCGGAAGACGCGTTTCGAGCCGGTCGACATCGAGGTTCGTCCCACGCCGGGAAACGTTGGCGCCACGCCTCCCGGCGTCGCTTCGCCGCCGGATGTCCCGACAGCATCCCCGATGGAAACAGGCGCCGTTCCACCCGCCACCCCGAGCCCCCCTGCCGCTTCTGCAACTACCGAAAAAACGCAGGGAAAAAGCCCTTCCGGTTTCTGGCCCTGGCTCAGCCTGGGCCTCGGCCTCGGCTGGCTGGCGACCCTGCTGCTGCTCTGGCGACAGCGTACCGGTCGGCCTCGACGGGTTGCCGAACCGGTCGAAGCCCCCCCGGCATCCCGGGAAAAAACCGCCCGCCGGGCAGTGATACAGGCCGCCCGCAGCAACGATCCGCAGGTTACCCGTCGGGCCCTCGCCGCCTGGAGCGCAATCCTGCAGACGCCATGGGGGCAGTCCGGTCTGGAAGGTCTTTGCCGGACCGCACCCGCCCCCTTGCGGGAAGCTGTCGAAGAACTCAACCGCACGCTGTACGCGCCCGGTGACCGTAGCTGGTCGGGAGCCGATCTGATCGAAGCCCTCCAGCGGTGGCGCCCCGGTGAGGAGGACTCAGCTGATCGCGCCCCCCTTCCCGATCTGTATCCCTGAGCGGTTCGGGAAAAGGGCACCTCGACCCTTGGCAATGCTCACCGCAAACCATCGAAACAAAAATGCCCACCCGGAATCCGGGTGGGCATTTTTGCCATTTAAAGAAATGAAGAGGCGACCAGTACCCCTTAAACTTTCTGGACGTTTGCGGCCTGCGGCCCCTTGGGCCCCTCAACAACCTCAAAGCTTACACGCTCCCCTTCGGTCAGGGATTTGAAACCTTCCCCCTGAATGGCGGAAAAATGGACGAATACATCCGGCCCATTATCCTGCTCGATAAACCCAAAACCCTTGGCATCATTAAACCATTTAACCGTACCTTCTGCCATTTCCTGTGTCTCCTTTTACTTTCTCATCGCAATCATTTGAATTGGGCAAGCTATGAGGTGAACCGCACAGCCAACACAACAACTTCTATGTATTTTTAATGGAGATCTGTCATTAGTCAATGCTTTATACAAATAATTTTACATCTTTTTCATATCAAACCGGGTCAACCACTTCCGCAAGGCCGATGTTATCGGCAACATTTCAAATCAACGGGAACCTTTGAAAATTGTCTTTCGACCTATGAATCGGCGATGCGAAGCACGGGCTTGGTGGTCTCGCCCCTCCGGGCGTCGGTCATCGACGGTTGATATCGTCAAAATCGTAAAGCCGCACATGCCGGCGGAGTCGAGTCTCGGTACTACCTGCTGACAACGCCCTTGTTTGATAAACTGAAGAAAACGGCAGACAAACGATGATTTTTTAAAAAATGTGCGCTTTCGTCGTATACACCGGGGGTACTTTTATGAAAACCATGCTTTGCGGGCTGATGATGAGCGCCAGTTTGCTGGTGGCGTCTCCCGTTTTTGCCATAAGCGATGCGCCACCAAGACCCTCCGTCGGTCTGGCACTCGGGTCTGGAGGGGCCGTGGGACTGGCACATATCGCGATGTTGCAGGTCTTCGACGATCTCGGAATCAAACCGGACCGGATTACCGGAACAAGTATTGGGGCCGTGATAGGGGCGCTCTACGCTGCCGGGCTGCGCGCCGCAGAGATTCGCGACATATTCGATGAGTTCGGCGGGTCCAGGCTGGACGCCCTTTCCCGATTGATCCAACTGGATACCGAGCCTGCCGTTACCGAAATTCTGCAAGTGGACATCGGCGAGGGAGGGCTGATCGATTCCAGCGGATTCCTGTCCTTTCTGGCCGGAAAAATCGAAGCTCGAATGTTTGAAGATCTCGTCATTCCGCTTGAAGTGGTCGCCACGGATTACTGGACCGGGCAAACGGTCATACTGCGCGAGGGGGATCTTTTTGCCGCCATCGAGGCAAGCATGGCTGTTCCCGGACTCTTTTCACCGGTCCGGCGCGGTACGATGCTGCTGATCGACGGCGGTGCGTCCAATCCGTTGCCCTATGATTTATTGACCGGTCGCCACGATCTGATCGTCGCCATAGACGTTACCGGTTCCCGAGCGCCCGAAGAAAACGATCGGCTCGGTTTTACCGATGTCTTTTTCAGCACTCTTGAAATAATGCAGCAATCCATTATCACGGAAAAGCTGCAAAGGCATAGGCCGGATATTTACATCAAACCCGAAACCAGCAATATTCGCTTGCTTGAATTCAATCGCATCGAAATGATCCTGCATCAGTCCAGACCTTCTGCAGAGAACCTAAGGCGACAACTTCGTGAATTCCTCGATGAAAAAAGCGAGGAAAATGACCGGTCACAACCTGCCGACCGCTGATCGGAAAGAGTCGGCTTTCGTTTTCAACGCTCCCCATTTCATAACCTCGAGACCGAGAGGCGGTTTTTTTCAAGCTTGACTCATGGGAATTTCAGGATATGTCCAACAGCAGACCGTTTCAGACAGATAAGGCACCAGGAAACGGAGGGAAATCAATTTTTTCGGGATATACCCTTGGTCCTGTCCGCTGCCGGAGTTAGAATGGGACCGTCATCCTTTTGTCGACTGCATTGCTCTGGAGCAGAAAACATGGAACAGGTCATACGGGAAGAAATCCGTCGCTTCGTGCTGGAGAGCTCCGACAACCGCTTTCCGGACAGCGAGCAACCCTACTTCGATGCACCGCTGGTCGGTTTCGCCGCAGCACATGACCCATTGTTCTCCGAATTCAAGAACATCATCGGCGATTTTCACATGACGCCGGCCGAAATCATGCAGAACGCCTGCGGCTGCGAACCGGAGCAAGCCAAAACGGTGATCTGCTGGATACTGCCGATCAGCGAAGCAACCCGCAAAAGCAATCGTACGGCTCACCGCATCCCTTCCCGCGAATGGGCCCTGACCCGCGCCTACGGAGAGCGTTTCAACACCCGGCTTCGCATCTTCCTGGTCGATATGCTTAAATTTGCCGGTGCCCGGGCTGTCGCTCCGTTGCTTTCCGGAATGTGGCGACCGGTCAAGGACCCAAAGGTCGGCATGGCCTCGACCTGGTCGGAACGCCATGCCGCCTATGTCGCCGGCCTCGGCACCTTCAGCCTGAACGACGGTTTCATTACCGAAAAGGGCATGGCGCACCGTTGCGGAAGCATCATTACCGATGCCGCCATCCCACCCAGCGCCAGGACCTGCGCCAGTCCCTGGAGCAACTGCCTGTATTATCGAAACGGTACCTGCGGTCTCTGCATCCGACGCTGTCCGATCCACGCCATATCAAGGGACGGTCACGATAAGGACAAGTGCATGGAATACGCCTACGGTGAACTGAGGGATACCGCCGGAAAGCTTTACGGCGTCATGGAGACGGGATGCGGTCTTTGCCAGACAAGGGTGCCCTGCGAAGCGCGGATTCCTAAGGGACAAGCCGGCAAACAGGACTGAAATTCGGACAGAATAAAGTTGAAGGGATAAGGGATGCCAGCCCACAACAACCATCGAGAAGAAGGGATAGAAATCCCGTATCATCAGATCAAACCCGATACGCTGCGGCGCATGATCGAGGAATTCGTGACCCGGGACGGAACGGACTGGGCAGAGGTCGGTTGCACGCTGGAAGACAAGGTCGAACAGGTTATACGACAACTGAAAGACAAAAAAGTCAAAGTTGTTTTTGACCTGGCTTCGCAAACGGCAAATCTGGTCCCCCGCTAAAACTCCGTTAAAACTCATATCCGAGGTCCCCGTGAAAAATATCCTTATCCGCCTTGCGGAACTCATCCAGGAAGGCTTGTCCGAAGATCTTCTGGCCGCCTTCAAATCTTCCGAGCCCCTGCCCCTGGACGAACGACTCGCCCTGATCGGCAAGGCCATCGACCTCCACCAGGAACGCGCCGAAACCCTCTGGCTTAAAGCGGGCGGTAAACGCACCCCCGAAGAACGGCGCGCCTCGGCACAAGCCGAACTCGCCTCCTTCGTCTTTGCTTACCTCACCGGCGATGCCACGGAATACGCCGACAGCGCCATGGAGGCACTGCAGACTCTCGGCCGCCAGAGCGAAATCGATTTGATTACCGGCCTCTGCAGCAAATAACCACCAGGCCCGACACTTCGCCGGTCTCGCGATCATTCCGGAAAAAGGTGTTGCGCGACGGCCGGAATGTGAGATGCTACCTCCGTTGTGAAACGAACATGGTATCGGAAACAAAACACCCCCCGGGAGAAAAGCCGACATTGCCGCCTCAACTCTATTTACTCGACGGATCCAGTTACATCTACCGCGCCTATTACGGCATCCGCGACCTCGCCACCAGCGAAGGCCTGCCGACCAATGCCGCGTACGGCTTTACCAGAATGCTTTTGTGGTTGCTGCAGGAACACGGCCCCGACTATCTGGCCGTGGTCTTCGACCGACCGCGGGAAGAAACGTTCCGCAGGGATATCTACCCCGCCTACAAAGCCAACCGCGACATCATGCCGGAGGATCTGGCATCCCAGCTTCCCTATATCCGACAGATCCTGCAGGCTTTAAACATAGCGGCCCTGGAGGCACCCCGATACGAGGCGGATGACGTCATCGCCACCCTGGCCCGCCGCTACGCCGGTGAAGGCATCGAGGTCACGGTGGTCACCGGAGACAAGGATCTGATGCAGATCGTCGGTCCGGGCATCTGCCTGCTCGACACCATGAAAAACACGCGCTCGGGTCCGCAGGAGGTCATGCAGCGCTTCGGCGTCCCTCCGGAAGGGGTTCCGGACGTGCTGGGACTGGCCGGCGACACCTCGGACAACATTCCCGGCGTACCCGGCGTCGGTGAAAAAACCGCCGCCGAACTGGTGCAGCGCTTCGGCTCCCTCGAAGGCGTCCTCAAATGGCGCAGTCTGGTCAACGGCAAAAAGCGTCGGGAAAACCTGCATGCCTTCGCCGAGCAGGCGCGACTTTCGAAAAATCTGGCAACACTGCGGGACGATGTCGACATGGAGGTAAGCCTGAACGACCTGCAGCGCAGCAAGCCGAACCTCGCGACGCTGCTCCCCTTACTGCGGAAGCTCGAATTCGAGGACCTGGAAATCGCTTTCGCCCCGCCGGCACCGGGCGTGGTCGAAATCTACAGCGACGGTTCGGGCACCAGCGCAGGCCCCGGCGGCTACGGCGTAATCCTGCGATACGGGGAACACGAAAAGGAACTGAGCGGCTTCGAACCCGATGCCACCTCGCAGCGCATGGAACTGCTGGCGGCGATCCGCGGACTGGAAGCCCTGCACAAGCCGCAGACGGTGCGCCTGTTCAGCGATTCGCAATATCTCGTGCGGGGAATGAGCGAGTGGATTCACGGCTGGCTCCGCGACGGCCGACTGGAAACGCCGAACGCCCTGGCCAACCAGGATCTCTGGCAGCAGCTGCTGGCCCTGTCCCGCCGGCACAGCATCGCCTGGGAATGGGTACGGGGCCATGCCGGGCATCCTTTCAACGAACGCTGCGACCGGCTGGCGAAACAGGCCGTGGACAACGGCACTCAAGCCGCTGCCATCGAGGGGACCGACGACACCTGCGAGAAAAGGGAGGAGACTATAGCAGAGAGCGGACAGGAGGAAATGCCGCAACCACCGTCCCCTGCCAAACGGGCACCGATCCCGGTTCCGGAACCGGAAGAAGGGAAATTCAAAGCGGATGAGGACGGGCAGTTGAGGCTATGTTAGTTTTCATCCGGAAAAGGGCCGTTTCCGGATGGACATTATGTTAAGCAGGAGTCTTACATGAAGATCCGAAAATTGACGGAAGAAAACCGCGCCAAGGTCTACGCCCTGTTGTGCCGTGCGCTTGCCCTGGCCACGACTATCCTCCTTTCATGTGATTCCGCTGTTCGCTTTTATCCCTATCGATATGCGATCACCCATTGTCGTTCAAAAAAGCTTGGGATCGTCAAGATGGGCCTCAAGTTCCCGCCGGATGCTCATATCCGTATCGTCCATATAATGATGCCCGTACCCTTTGTCCAGGCTGTGTTGACTCAGCCTGCCCTTACGCCCTTTGCGCCTATTGATGCAATACTCCGGGTCGGCCATGGCCCAATGGGCACCGTACAACTTGTTGCCCGAGATCACCGGTTTGGGTCTTAACCAGTAAAACAGCCGTGCAATCTTGTTTTTTGGCTTGGGGTAGCGAACGGTGTGGCAACCCACACGCCACTCGATGTTCCGGCCGGCCCTGATGATTGCCGGTTTGGTGTAAAGCGCATTGAGCCCTTCATTGACGTTGGGGTCACCGTGGCGCCGTTGCAAAACTGCCGGCATACCGGGATCGAGATTCTTGTCGTCCCGGTGGCGGTAAACCTGCCACATTTGAGCATAGACAATATCGCTATGTATTTCTTTTGCCAGAGCTTCCCTGACCGTCGTTCCCAGGGGGAGGGGAAAAAGAAACTCATCGCTGTCGACGGCGATCACCCATCCTTTTTCGATCTTTTTGTAGACTTCCCTGATTCTCTCGATTTTTATCGAATCGTCGAAGCCATCCGGATAACGAATATATTGCACATGTGCGTTGGGGGCCTTCTCTATTTCACGCAGGGTGTCATCATCCGTGTCGGCATCCAGCAAAATGTGGATTTTGTCGGCAAAGGCATAATGCCTCAAAAAAAACGGCGCTAGAAATTCCTCATTGTACCAGGCGGTAATGATTTCAATATTCATTGCAATTCCGATTACATAGGTGATTTCAACTCAAATCGCCGAACATGAAATCGGCCAAGGAAAGGATCGGAGGCCCAAAGAGAAAAGAAGTTTTTTCAAACCGAAGTTTGGCACCGTTTAAGGAGTTTTGCCACACTTTTTTCGAACCGCTTGCATGCTCTGTTCAAACCAACGGTAAAAATTCTGAAATAATGAGCGAGCTTCTTTATCCCCGAAGGCCTTACGATCGGGACTGATTAAGCACGCCGGCGCGCCCCATCTCCCCCTTCAGCGAGCAATAGTTATCGATATTTTTCCGGTAAAGACTGGGGATATCCCGGTCGGGGGAGGTTTGATGAATTATCCTGGGCAACCAGCCATGCAATTTCTCGACTTCAGCCATTTTTAAAAATCCTCGACTTACCTTTCAGTCGTGAGGGGCAAGCGATAATGATGCAGCGAGACCCCGCAGTCGGGAAAGGCTTCGGGAAAGTCTTCTCCAGGTCGGTGGACGCCGAGATTTTCAGTCTCGGGAATTATCTCTGCAAATAACCGGACGAGAAAATCCGGCCCCAGATCCGGGGCGTTCAGGCAAGCCAGAATCTCCCCGCCGGGGACGACCAGGTCCGGCAGTTTACGTATCAGTTTGGGCCAGTGCTGCAAAGCGGTAAAACTCTTACCCTGGGATGCGGGAGGATCGCAGATCACCAGGTCGAAAGGACCGAGCTTTCGCAACCTGCCGACACTTCGGAAAAACTCCAACGGCATAAAACTGGCCCCGCGCAGGTCGATGGCGTTGAGACGGTGATTGAGCTTGCCGAGCTCCAGCGCCCCGCGGTTCATGTCGAGATTGACGACGTGCCTCGCCCCGCCGACCAGTGCAGCGACGGAAAAGCTGCAGGTGTAAGCAAACAGGTTCAATACCCGCTTGCCGGCCGCCCGTTCGCGAACCAGCTTGCGCCCCACCGCCATGTCCGGGAAAAAACCAACATTTCTTGCCTCGCCGAGACGCAATCGGTATGACAATCCCGCCTCCCGCGCTTCCGGATGTTCCGGCAACTCACCGGTCAACATCCGGCTTGGCCCCCCGGGCAAAAAACGCTCCTGCAGGATGATCGTACAGGGGTTGTCCGGCAGCGCCGCCGTCAGCATATGCGCGAGTTCGTCCAGCCAGGCCTCCGATCGTTGCCGGTAGAGGATGACCATAAGTACCGGCGGAAAATAGTCGATCACCAGGTCGTCGTACCCGGCAAAGCATCGGCCCCGACCGTGAAACAGACGACGGGTTTCATTGCTAGACGGCACATGCCGCATGATTTCTTCATGAATGATCTGCATGGCGGGGATTATTGCAGAATCATGGCGGGATGACCAGATCAAGTGTGTCCTTCCAAGGGCGCGGATGTAAGATTATCGTTCTTTTTGCCGAGCTGGCAGAGCTGGCGATTCATATCCTTCCCGACAACATGACCCATGCTGCCTCCTCTCCTTCAGTCCTCCGGACAAGATTGTTCCGGCATACCCTGTGATTTGCACTGTGAAATTTCATTTCACAATTTTCAGTCGAAACCGGATCCAAACCGGCCCCCTCCTTCTTTTGCCAAAGATGCACTTGACTCACCGCCTACGCATGAATAGACTTCGGCAAACCTTTGCAACCGAACCGTCAAGGAGAGACTCCATGAACAGCTGCCCCTGCGGAAGCGGCAACGATTATACTACCTGCTGCGAACCGATCATTACCGGAAAAAAACCTGCCGAAACGGCGGAACAACTCATGCGCGCGCGGTACTCCGCCCACGTCAGGGTCGAGATCGATTTTCTCTATGCCAGCACCCACCCCGACCATCGCCGGGACTACGATCACAAAGGAACGAAAGTCTGGGCCGAACAATCCGAATGGCTGGGCCTCGAAATTGTCGGCACGACGGGAGGCGGCCCGCAGGACGAAAAGGGCGAGGTCGAATTTATTGCCCGCTTTCGCGATAAGGACGGCGTGCACAACCACCACGAACGCGGCCGATTCGAGCGCCGGGAAAAGCAATGGCTGTTCAGCGAAGGGTTGATGGTAAAATCGCAGCCGCGCACCGTCGTGAAGATCGGTCGCAACGATCCGTGCAGCTGCGGCAGCGGAAAAAAATATAAAAAATGCTGCGGCAAGTAGGTTAGAGCCTATGTTTTGCAGCACAAATCAAAACGCCCCGGAAATATTCTCCGGGGCGTTTTGCGTTGATACGCTTCTTTGCGGAATCCCGTCGTGGGATCCTGAATCGGATTACCCGACTTCTGCAATCCAGAAAATGTCAATTTTCAGATAAATGGATACTTCCCCTTTTGGCCCGGCGGATCAGAGACTGGCATGCCGTCTTCCTCCTTTTTCCTGGGAAACCTCTTTTGCGTTTGAGGTATGTAAACTATACCACAAAATCGTCACCGGCAAACATCTCGTGATCCGTTACCGGCTTGCGCGATCACTTTCAGGACATATTGCCAGACCCCACCGGCAACAATCTGCCGGCCGGGTCGACTTTGTCAGCCGGATCTCCCCAGAGGCAGAGTCGGTCTCGACCGGAATTCTTTGCCTGGTAAAGTATCTTGTCGGCACGTTCCAGCAGGATGTGAGGGGGCACATCTTCCGCCTCCGAAAAACCGGCAATGCCCATGCTGGCCGATATGAAGACCTGTTCATTCCCCAGGATGATTTTCGACTGCTTGATACTCCGAAGCATCCGCTCACCAAGTTTCTGAGCCGTTTGAGGATCCGCTTCAGGCAATAATACGGCGAACTCCTCCCCGCCATAGCGACAGGCCAGATCGGATTTCCGGATGGTTCCGGCGATAATGCCGGATACCCTCTGCAACACCCGGTCACCGACGGCATGACCGAAGGTGTCGTTGACACTCTTGAAGTGGTCGATGTCCAGCAGCATGATAGAAAGGCTTCGCCCGTACCGGAGTGTGCGCTCATACTCCCTGTCTGCCTCTTCGAAAAAACGACGTCGATTGGCCAGGCCGGTCAAAGGATCCTGCAGCGACAGTTCTTCGGCTCGCTGTCGTTCCTTTTCCATTTTCCCCAACGCTTCCTTCAGCTCCGCGGCTTGTCGTTCGATGGTGAACCTTTGCAGATAATCCAAACGCCGGGAGAGTTCCAGGGAGTAACAGACCAGCATCCCCAAAACATTGAAGAAAAAATAGATGAAGGTATTGCTGAAAAGGACCTTTCCGGGAGGAGTGGTAAACGACAAGGCGACAATCACATAAAGGGCGAAAGTCCCCCAGGCCAGACAGTTGGAAATGAAATGCTCGGGAATTCTCCCGTAGAAAAACATCGAGCACAGAAGCAGGCCGGCATAATAAAGATAATCTCCAGGAGATGGGGCAATCGCAATCATCGCGATAATCCCCACGCTGATAGACAATCCGACAACAAAGGTGTTCGCTGTTCGGAACTTTCGATACGACTTTGTAAAGGAGAAAAAATACGACCAGAGGAGTAAAGGGCAGACGAAACAGAATCGAATGATCCAGCAGATTTCCTTTTGTTCCGGGAGAATGGCCCAGTCGAGAATACCGAAAATCGAGTAGAGAAAAATCGTCTCAAGACAAACCGTGCGATGTTTTTTCAGCCCTTTGAAAAAATCATCCTCTCGGTAAGCGTCTTCCAGCGCCTTGTCGACGAATCTCAAGGTCAAAAAATTATATGGTCTGTCCTTTTTCACACACAATATCTCTGCGAAGCGCCACAGACGGACACTTCGGGAAAAACCGACCCTTAGAGCCGGAAGTCTTCAGGATGTTAAAATCATCCGGAAAAAGCGGCAAAGGTCCCAGCCGATGCAATCGGCAGACCAATCGAGCACTCTATTCTCTACTGCCGTTATCGAAAGCGGTCATACAGGGAACCCCCGAAGAAATGGAGACATCCGATGAGATAGGGCAGACTCAAAAAAGGTGGGGAATGCCGCAATCTATGGCGCCCCATATGTGTTGCCGGCAACCTCTTCATGGAAGACCCGGGTCTGCAAAACGTGGGAGGGGGCATATTCTGACAGGATCTTCCGTAGTGTTCCGCTTTGCAGGGATTGCAATAAAAAGCTTTTTTCTCGCGCCGAACAAAATCGGAACGCTTTTCAGGCGAACCAAGCTTGAACTAATATTTATAAAAGATAAGATTTAAACATCTCAGGCATCGATTCTATCCACCATGGAAATCAATAAGTCCGACAATCGTACCATCCTCGGAAAGCATCGACTGTAAAATACGGCACAGAATTGGAGCGTTTAAGAAAATTATCGGTCAACCAAAAATTAATGGGGGAACACATGAGGACACTCTTTGTTACTTTCTTAGTTTTGATAATATTCGGCACATTTGTAAATGAAAGCCATTCTGAAGTAACGGCTCTTGGCGCCGACAGATTTATTGTTGTAGAAAACCTTGGTGGTTCCTCCAGAAAAATTTCTTATTTTAATATTTCTGGTGAAAAAATCGTTTTAAAGGACATGGTTATTGTACAGGACAAGTTAGATAACCGTATATCTGAAAATGTTCGCAATATATACGTGAAAATAGATAAATTGAAGGAAATCCAGAATAAGTGATTCTATAGTTAAAAAACAACATTAGAAAAACTGTATCACCGCCAACTTTCCCGGGGGCAGTTGTTCTAATATGCAATGCTTATCGACGCTATTTATGTTTAATCAGCTTAAAGCAAAGGTCCACCATTTTAGCAGACAGCTCTCGATAGTCCTCGATAATTTTGCCTGAATTCATCGTGCGTTGTCGACCTTCACGCATGATGATGTCCAGGATCTCTGTCTTGCTGAACCTTGCCGATGGAGCGAAGCAAGCCTCATCCAAATTGTATTCTCGACAAAATCTCAGATTGGATTCATAAAAATAATGGTCTATATATGCCTCCAGATTCACTAAAAACTTCGATTTTCCTTTCGATCTTTTGACAATTTTATCCGACAACATCTGCAAAGCCCTATTGCTCATATGCGGCCCCGGCATATCAAATCCTAATTCAACCGCATTATCAACAGCTTCGATAAGATCCTGGTCAAACGTCAGGTTGACCACGCAACGACTCGCATCCTTGACCTTATCATGCAGAGTCAATCCGCACTTATCGCAAAAATCTTCTATCAGGGAAACGTTCGAGGTTCTCGATGGGAGTACGCCACACTTGATCTCTGCCTCTGGGTCGCTAACAAAGCGGGATAGGCTTTTATAGGAATGAAACCAGTCACAGATATGGTGTTCATACCCCTGTTTGACACTGTAAAAGTCATTTGCGATGGAAGCTATGAGATGGCGCTCCAATCCGGAGAAAAGGGCGAGATTCAGGTCAAATTTATGTAAAACCTGATTTCTATCTTTAATACGATCTGACGAGCGAAAAACCCACTGGGAATAGGCAGAGACAAAACGTTCGGACTGTCTGCGGGAATATCCCACGATCAGTTTTCTGTCCACCAGGTTTCTGAAAAGATTGCAGATATTCCTGACAGCCAAGGGACTGTGAAAAAGCGACTCGTGGCTTAAAATGATAGCATCACATCGCCGGTTGCCCGACAGGAATTTGGCGAATCTATCAACAGTTTTTCCACACGGATATTCCCGACTCAATCCTTCGATTTCTTTTGGGGTCAGGAGCTTGAAGCGCGTTTTCTGGCGGCAGGGTTTTTTATGATGCGCAAAGAATTCCTGGATAGATGAAGAACCACACTTGCCCGGACCGACATGTAAAATCAGTTTTGCCATGATAGCAATCCACCGCTTCCTTTTATCGTGGCCAATCCAAATTAAAAATTTACCATACCCGACATATAGTGGATGGGTCTATCAAAAACACGAAAGCAAGTCCGTTACTCCCCCTTCCGCTAGCCAGAAACCTCTTCATCCTCTTTCGATTGGCTTTCCGAATAGGGGTGGATAGAAGTAATGACCCTGGAGGTGTAGGGCACCGGCGTATAGGGAACCGGCTTCTCGGCCTTCGGTTTTTCCAGGCGCTGGTGGACGACAACCGTTATTCCGAACAGTCCGGCGACCAGAGCGATATAGACATAGAGGCCCGTGGGTCCGAGCAGAGCCATGAAGACAGCGGCACCGAGGGGGCCGATACAGGCCCCCAGACCGTAGCAGAGAATCAGGGAAGAGCTGGCGGCGACGATTTCCCGGTTGTCGACCCGGTCGTTTGTGTGGGCAACGGCTACCGGATAGAGGGTGAAGACCAGGCCGCCGTAAAGGCCGCTCGCGACAAGCAGCAACACCAGGGCGCGTCCTGCGGTCAAGATGATCAGTTCGGCCGCTACACAGGCAAGCAGGGCCAGAACGGCCAGCACCTGAAGGCGGTCGAAACGGTCGGAGAGGAGGCCAACCGGCCACTGCAGCACGAGCCCGCAGAGGATGGTGAGACCCATGAACCGGGCCACCATGGCGATGGGCAGACCGCTTTGTTGGGCAAAAACCGGGGCCAGGCTGTAAAAGGCGCTGGCGATCAGCCCGGTAACCAGCGCGCCAAGCAGGCCCATCGGCGCTTGGCGCAGCAGCTGGTTCAGCTGCATGGAGGCCGTCTCGGGCAGGTCGGGATGGATGGAGCGGGTCAGGACCACCGGAACCAGACAGAGGGCGGTGCAGATGCCGACAATCAGAAACAGGTCGCTGCTGTCGATGTCCCGGACGTTGAGAAACAGCTGACCGAGGCCCAGGCCGAGGAAGGTCATGGTCATGTAGACAGAAAAGACCCGACCGCGCATCTGCGGTTCTGTCCGGTTGTTGAGCCAGCTTTCCACCACCATATACAGGCCCATCATGGAACTTCCGGTCAGGAGGCGCAACAGGAACCAGATCGGCGCGGCGATAAACAGGGGATAGAGCAAGGTTGCAGCGGTGTTGACTGCGGCGAAGGCAGCGAAGGCCCGGATGTGCCCGACGCGGCGGACGATTACGGGACAGACGAAGGTGCCGAGGGTCAGGCCGATGTAGAAACCGGACATGATCACGCCGATGACCGGGGCGGCAAACCCTTCGGCACTCAGGCGCAGGCTGAGAATACTCCCCAGCAGGCCGCTGCCGAGCATCAGGGTAAGAGTGGCGACGAACAGTGCGCCGAACAAAGTCAGGGTGTAGAGCATGATGGCTTGCAATCGTTGTGCAAGAAAAACAGGGCTGTGCGGCAGGCTTACCGACCGAAAACAAGTTTAGCAGATCCAAGTGAATTATGGTGTCGGCGTACATGCGTTTGAATTGTGAGAGTTCCTGTTGCATCTCTTCAAACTGCCCACCCTTCCCATTATCCGTTTTGATGGTTTTGCGGCTCTGCCGGTTCGATTTTAACTTTTCGAATGGTTGTCTGAGTGACTTTGACACACGTCAGCAGAAAGCCGCCCCACCGCACCCGCTCCCCTTCGACCGGAATATGTCCCAGTTCGGAAAGAATGAGCCCGGATAGAGAATCGTAAGGAAGGCCCTCGGAAAAACTTACCCCGAGCAGATCCTCCAGGTCCTTGAGGGGTAGAAATGCGTCGACCAGATATTTCCCCTTATCAAGCCGTTGAATGCGCCGCGCCGCACCGATGTCTTTTTCATCTTCGATTTCCCCGACCAGTTCCTCCAACAGGTCTTCGGTTGTCGCCAGTCCGCCCAAACTGCCATGCTCGTCCACCACCATCGCCATGTGGAGGTGGCGGCGCTGCATTTCCCGCAAAAGATCGTTAACTTTTTTCGATTCGGGCACGAAGAACGCGGGCCGGAGGAGGCTCTCAAGATCGAAATCGGGATTCTGTACCGCACGGCCGAGAAGATCCTTGCCATGAACGAACCCCTCCAGATGCTGGATATCCCCCCGGTAAACGGGAAACCGCGAAAACCGGCTCTCCAGGACCGTCTTCAGGATCTTTTCGCGGGTACTCTCCAGGTTCAGCCCCACGATCCTGGTGCGGGGAACCATGACCTCGCGCACCTCAGTCTGGGAAAATTCGAACACGTTTCGGATGAACTCCTGCTCGCCAACAGTCACCGTACCGGTTTCCCGCGCTTCGGCGATCAGATGCTGGATCTCCTCCTTGGTCACGAATGCCCGTTCCCTCTTGTCACGGACCCCCAGCAGCACGAGAACCGCTCGGCTCGAAACGGTGAGGATAAAAACGGCCATCCCGCCGATCCGGGCGAGGAATCGGATCGGTTTGGCCACGACGAGAGCGATCGGTTCAGGATACTCCAGGGCAAGAGCCTTGGGCACCAGTTCTCCCAGGACCAGGGACAGGTAGGCGATCGTTCCGACCACCAAAAATATGGCCAGCGGTTCGGCGTAGTTGCTTACCGCGGGGGAAGGCAGCTGTTGCAGGATCGGTCTGATGACCTCGACCGCGGCAGCGCCTCCTACGGCGGAGGCCAGGGTGCCGACCAGGGTGACACCGACCTGGACCGTTGCCAAAAAGCGGTACGGATTGGCATGCAACTGCTCAACGACTTTGGCCTTCTCGCTTCCCTCAGCCGCTAATTGGGCAATACGACCGCGGCGAACCGAGACGATCGCAAGTTCCGCCCCGGCAAAGAATCCATTCACCAGGATAAGAAACAGAATGATGACGACTTCCAACCACACGGTTCCCATGCGTTATCCTCCAATGCCTACGAACGGGGCAGTCAATTTACAACCCTATGCCCGACAAAGCCGGCATGCTGACGCGACCGGGGCATAATGATGGCGTAGTCTCTTTGGTGTATTTTAGCTGTTCAATAAAAGGACCACTCTCCATCGAAAGGGGCGGTGGGTTTACAAATGTCACGGCGGTATTTTGTACAGGACGCCTGTTTTAAGAATCTTTTCGTTGTAGACGTGCAACAAGCGGTCCTTTTTCAGCACTCCCAGAACCTGGCGGGGGGAAAATGGATTAACCACCGGAAGTGTGGAAATCTGTTTTCCTTCGAAAACCTCGAAGGCTTTCTCCAGGTTGTCTTCCGGGAAAATATGAAACACATGGCTGGTCATGATTTCCGAGGCAACCACGAGTTCACAGAGATCGCCGATGTCGGACAACACCGACTGGAGATCCCTCAGGGACAGCATGCCGACCAGCTCGTTTTTTTCGTCCATTACCAGAAAATGCGGATAGGGGCTGTCCTGGACCTTTTGAATCAGTTCCCCGAGATGGGTGTCGGTTCTTACGGTTTCGAATTCTTTCTCCATGTAATCCACTACCCGCATGGAGCGCAGCAGGTTTAAGTCACGTCCGCGCCGTATCTTGACCCCTTGTCGGAGCAGTCTGACCTCATAGACGGAGAAACCGGAAAACTTTTGCACAACGAGCAGGCTACCGATGCAACTGATCATAAGGGGCAGGATAATTTCGAAGGAATAGGTCAGTTCAAAAATGGTGAAAATAGCCGTTATCGGCGCCAGAGTCGCTCCGCTGACCAGAGCGCCCATGCCGACCAGGGCGTAACCGGGGAGACTTGTGGCCTGTTCCGGCCATAAAATGTTAGCGCTCCAGCCAACAAGTCCGCCCAGCAGGGCCCCCAGAACCAGGGAAGGGGCAAATATGCCGCCGGAAAATCCGCTGCCGACCGACACGGCGGTTGCGACCAATTTAAGAACCACGACTATCGTCATGGTGATCAGGGTCACTTTGGCGGCTAGGACCAGGTTGACCGTTTGGTACCCGACTCCGAGGACATGCGGCCAACCGATGGCCATCAGACCGACGCAGAGCCCACCGATCGCCGGTCGCACAAAGATCGGCAGGCGAGAACGGTCAAACGCGTCCTCAATCAGAGAAATGGACCGGATGAATAGCAATGCGATACCCCCGGCCAACAGGCCCAGCAAAAAATAAAGGGGTATCTCCCAATAGCTGCCCAGACGAAAGACCGGCACATCAAAAGTCGGCAGTCGACCGAGAAAATGGTGGGAGATAACCGTTGCTGTGACAGTCGAAACGGCGATATGGCTTAAATAGCTGATCTGAAAATCGACCAGGATGATTTCCGTGGCGAAAAGCATCCCGGCCATGGGGGCATTGAAGGTTGCTGCGATGCCGGCCGCGGCGCCGCAGGCCAGAAACACCCTCCGCCATTCCGCGGACAGCCTGACAACCTGAGCCAGGGAGGAGCCAACCGAAGCGCCTATATGTACGATGGGCCCCTCCCGACCGACCGAAGCGCCGCTGCCTATGGAAATGACGCTGGAGAGCATTTTGAACAAGGTTGTTCGATGGCGGATCTGTCCATCTCTGATGACCACCGCCGAAATCACCTCTGGAACCCCTGTACCGCGGGTTTCCGGGGCAAACTTGGCGATGATCGGACCGATCAGCAATCCCCCGATCGCGGGAGTCAGAATAACGACGTACCATCTCTTGTGAATCACGGCGCGAAGGAGATCATAGGATTCCTGCCAGCACAGATCCGTGGCAAACCAAAGCAGGTAGCGAAAAGCCACCGCCAAGGCGCCGGTCGCAACGCCAATGAATATGGCGAGGAGTAACAGTGCGACCACATTTTCTCTGAGCGGAGTAATGGAATTTCTAATTGCCAATAGTCTACTCGCTATAGAAAAAGCAGCAGATATTTAAAATCGGTATAACCTTTCCGTCGCAATCTTGCCCCTGCAGTTTCCCTTGCGACTTGAGGATGAAACCGATGCCAGACATATTAAACAACAGATTCCCCGGACTTGAGAGCAGGGTGTCGATACCCCGCCCCTGTCGCTGTTGCCCGATTTTTTTCGTACATGGGGCCAACAAAGCGCTCTATCCGTCTATCAACTTTACTTCGAAGAATGGTCGGAGCAAGGTGAATGACCTCGAAAGACGGGGACTCTCCTCTCGAATAGTCATTACCAGAGGCTTTTTGGGATAAAAGAAATCCCTCCGCCCCATGGGGGGTTGGAGGGATTTCAACCGAATATATTTTCCACATGTTCGGTGAGCCCCCTGAATACTCAAGGAACCGATTGCCTTACACCTTTCATTTTATAATCGTCGGTGTTTCCGCGACCCCTCTTCGCGGGATCAATAAAGAAAGAATTTACATTTTCCGCTATAAGGAACAACCGGATGAGTTCGATATCTCTGCAAACGCGACAATCTTCTCAATAGCGCCAGTTTACAAATACCATGACCGGCGCAACTTCATGAGGCAGATTGGTGAACCAATGCCTTGTTTCATTCATAACGTTTATGAGACCTATCTGCACGCCTTTTTGGCAGGTGTCCGCATAATTTATGAAGCCCAGCTGAAGCCCCTTAAGATTTGTCGCGTAGTTGAACGCCGCCCATTGCAAACCGGTCATATTTCCTGAAGCATAATTGGCGATAAAAGCCAGTTGCGCCCCCTTGTAGGTCTCCGAATAGTTCGCCAACAATCCGAGGGAAAGCCCCGAACTGGCCCCCGTCGATCCGTTGACGACCCCGAGAGTAATCGCATCTTGGGGATTTTGGCTCCAGATGCCAAGCGATACGCCCCCAATGCGCGTATCTTTGGAATGAATGGCGATATCCGGAGTGATACTCAACTGGAACCCCCTGGTTTCTGCAAAGGCAGCGGTAGCAAAAAAACAGCAAACCAATACCAGTAACCCTTTTTTCATAGCGCATTTTCTCCTTTGTTAAGATTTAAAAGTCCACGACAGCCGACCCCAATCGTCGGTGAGCCAATGCTCGGCAACGCATCTTTCGGCCACCCCCCCTGGCGCTCTTTTCGCCGTCAGAAGCAACCGGAACCTTTAAACCTTTGAACGCCTGGGGAGATACCGGTTGCGACACACCTTTCAGACTAAAGCAGCTTTCAGGCCAGCGTACCGACAGACCTCCCTCGGACAACCTTGATGCCCCGATGCCTCAGCATTCGTCGTTAAATACATACAAATTTTCTCTTATTTCCCTGAAACGTCAACTTCAGGGAGGCAATATGAGAGCGACCACTGAGGTCAGTGGCTATTGATGCAAATGGCTAAACGGAAGGTATCCCTCATAAGATATTTGTGTAAAATGTGAATATATGCTGCAGATGTTTCCCGCAACTTGTCGTCGTGCCACGCTTTCAACTTTATCCGGTGCAACAGGGCGCAGGGAAAAGCATTATGTCTGCATCATCTAACCCTGGTAATACGGAGCGACGCGAAGAGAGTTATGACCGATCTTGTTTTTTCCCAGATTATCTCGGTTAGACAGTTGCAACAGCTGCTGGAAACTCAGTTTCGGTTGACTGGGGTGCCCGGCGCCATTCTCGACAGTGAAGAAAAGATGCTCGCCTCCGTCGGTTGGCAGGAAATATGTGCGCGCTTTCATCGCTGTCATCCTGAGACCAGCGCCCGTTGCCGGGAAAGCGACGCCTATATCAAGGCCCATCTCGATGACTGGCCGGGAGGATATGTCGATTACCGCTGCCAGAACGGCCTGTGGGATGTCGCCATGCCCATCTTCATCGAAGGTCGGCACCTGGCCACCTTTTTCACCGGCCAGTTTTTCTACGCCGATGAGCCTCCCGACCGGAAATTCTTCCGCGCCCAGGCTGCCCGCTTCGGTTTCGACGAAAAAGAATACCTGGCGGCCCTGGAGCAGGTACCGACCCTAAGCCGCAGCCATGTCCGCGAAGTCATGACCTACCTTCGCTCGCTGGTGGAGATGATCGCCGAAATGGGGCTTAAAAACCTGCGCCTCGAGCGGGAAGTGCAGCAGCGCAGAAAGTCGGAATGGGAGGCCTCCTTTTTCCGCTACCTGGTAGAAAATACCCGCGATCCCATCTATGTGCTCGACCCAAACGACGGTTATCGCATGTTTTATGTCAACGCCGCGGCCTGCGCCCATTTCGGCTGGGATCACAAGACGCTTCTGCAGATGCGCGTTCCCGACTGGGACCCCGGATTCGACATTGCTCGCATGTCCGAGCTGCACCGGCAGGTGAAACAGGGGGACCAGGTTCGCTTCGAGACGGCACATCGGATCGCTTCGGGAGCGCTGGTCCCGGTGGAGGTTACGGCCAGCTACCTGGAGTACGAGGGACGGCCGCTGCTCGCCGGCAATTTCCACGATATCGGCGAACGCAAGACGATGGAAGCCGCTCTCAAGGAACGGCAGCACAACCTGGTCCGGGCCCAACGCATCGCCCGTATCGGCAACTGGGCCTGGGACCTTTGCGGCAGGTTGCAGTCGGCCTCGGCGGAATGCTGGCACATCCTCGGAACCTCGTCCGAGACCTTTGCCGGCAGCGAAAAGGCGCTGCTGGAGATGATCCTCGATGAAGACCGCGGACGGCTGCGTTCCGCACTTGCCGACCTTTTGCGCGACCGGCAGCCCTGCACCGTGGAATACCGCCTGCGACAGCCGGGAGGCGAGGTATTGGTGGTCCACGACCAGCGGGAGTTGGTTTTCGACAAGGAGGGCCGGCCGACGGGCATGGTCGGCACCATACAGGACGTTACCGAGCAGATTCGACTGGCCGAAGAACTGCGGGAAAAAGACATGCTGTTGCTGCAGCAGAGTCGCATGGCGACCATGGGCGAGATGATCAACTATATTGCCCACCAGTGGCGCCAGCCATTGCACCTGCTGAACCTGCTGGTGCACAATCTGGCGGATACCGGGGGTGGCGGACGCCTGGACGAACAGCGGCAGCAAATGGTGACACATGTCGAAGACCTTCTCCAGCACATGTCCCTTACAATCGACGATTTTCGGGATTTTTTCCGCACCGGGCAGGAGCAGATGCTCTTCGATCTGAAAGAATCGATCGGGAAAATCCTCGATCTGTTCGCCGCAGATCTGGAAAGGCATGGGATCGAGACCGTTTTCGATGCCGAGGACGGCCTGTACGTAACCGGCTACGGCAACGAATTTTCCCATGTGCTGCTCAACCTTCTCAACAATGCCAAGGAAGCGCTGATAGACAAAGGCAGCTCAGCGCCGCGCATCCACATCCGACTCTTCCAGGAGGAGGGAAAGAAGGTCATCACCGTCCGGGACAATGCCGGCGGCGTCCCGGACTCGATCCGCGAGCAGCTGTTCGAGTCCCATTTCACCACCAAAAAGACCGGCACCGGCATCGGACTCTACATCGCGAAAATCATCATCGAAAAACGCCTGCACGGTTCCATCGACGCGCACAATACCGGCGACGGTCTCGAATTGCGCATCGAGCTCTGACGCCTTCCTTTCTGATGGGTAAGGTTTCCCCAGCCCGGCTATCTTGTAAGCTCCCTCGCCTTCGGGGCAATTTTCAATTTGGGGATGATATTCCGGGCATACGGCAGACCGGCCGACAAAAGCAGGACAAGAAGAGAAAGGCTCAGTCTACATGACTTTTTCAATTCCCCTGTTTTGCTGATCCGTATCTAATTGGCATGCAAAACGATCATGCTCGACCTTGCGCCCATCAATAGCGTCGATCTTCTTTATCGGCGATCAATTCTACAGCCGAGTTGACCGTTGTAATCCGCTCCCATTCCTCATCTAAAATCTCAATGTCGAAATCTTCTTCAAGCGCCATGACCAACTCCGTGATATCCAGGGAATCCGCGCCAAAATCCTTTTTGAAACGACTCTCACCCGAAATCTTTTGTGTGTCGATCCCCCACTGAGCATTCAGTATATAGATAAATCTTTGTGCTATCCGTTGATGATTTTTCGTGCTTTGATCAAGATCTTTGGCAAAACAAATCGTAGACATAAAGACCAGCAAGGCTATGCAGAAAACGACTTTAGCAGTTTTCATCCGAAAAATTCCTTACGAAGGGGGAAAGAGCATTTAAATTCCTGGTTGACTAATCGAGTTGGGCCAGCGTCTGTCGGGATACTTGAGGTATTCAAGGCAGGAACCTGCTGCCTATTCGAGCACTTTTCTCATCGCCAGGAAAACAACGAGGGAGGTCACCGCAACCCCCGGCCAGAAATAGGATGAAGCACGGATCGTTTCCAGAAAAGGGAGCAACTTCCCCGCCCACCATTCCTGAATACCACCACCCGCAACCGCGGCATATTCCAACATCTTCATCTCCTTTCGGCTATAAACCGGGTCCCCGGTAAGTCACGGGTCCCTGAGCCTTTCAGTCCTCTTCCTGGATGCCGACCAGCTGGTTACGCAGTTGCCGCAAGACATTTTCAACCCGGCGGGCGTTCTCCGCCCCCATGCGCAGCAGAATTTTCTGTCCGGACGATAAGGATTCCAGTTGCGGGTCGGCGTAACGGTAGCGGGTGACATGTTTCACAACGGGAATCGGGCTCTGGAGTTGTGGGGTGTCCAGCAGATGATCCAGCACCTCGATCATACGGTCGTGAAAATAGGCGTCGGGATGGCCCAGGTCCCGGTAGGCCTCTTCCAGCAAGGGATAGATGCGCAGGTAGACTTGCGCCAGCCGCTGGGGCGGGACTGCTTCCGCAAGTCCGACGTAGGGCGCATAGCGACTGAAGTTTTCTGTAGCGATGATTTCTGTCCCGGTTTTGTCGGCGGTCTGAAAGCTGCCGAGCGGCGAGCGCACGGGCAGATGCTTCATGGGCAGGTCTTTGCGGGGCAGGGCGTCGATGATCAGCACCAGGCGCTGAATGAAATGCTGGGATAATAGCAGTTGATTCCAGGCCGATTCGCCGAACAATTGCATCAGCAGATCGCTGGTGAAGGGATCGCTTTCGCCCAAAGCGGGCAGCGGGATGACCGGCGCATCCTTTCCCGCTGTGGAAGGTGGTGCCTCGGGCAGGGGATAGCGGATGACCGGTTCGGCTTTCGATGGGGGACCCGGAGATTGCCCCAGTTCCGAGACGGAAGGCGGGTGCGCCGTTTTCTTCGGCCGGAAAAAGACCACCAGCAGAATAACCAGCAGCAAGCCGAAAACGATCGTGACGATCCGCAGCGGTTTCATGGCAGGTCCCCCCTTGACCGGGATGAAGCGAAAATGTCCCGGGCTGATTGTGTTGTATCGCTCAAGGAGCGATCGTAACCGTAAAAGCATAAGCGACCCGCGAGTAGACGTCAAACAGTCTCATCGCGGGTTGGAGTCTCTTGTATCAAAAAAGCCGAACCGCCAGAAAAATTCCGATCATGGCAAAGGCCAGGGCCATTTTGGCCGCGGTCCCCAAAACCAGGCCGAAAAACGCACCGATCCCTGCGCGGCTGGCGGCCCGCAAGTCGGTCCGCGCGGTAAGTTCACCGATCACAGCGCCGATGAAAGGACCCAGCAAAAGGCCCGGTATGCCGAAAAACATGCCGACAAGCGCACCGATGCCGGAGCCGACCATAGCCCTGTTGGAAGCACCGAAACGCTTGGCGCCAAAAGCCCCGGCAATGAAATCGGCCAGCCAGGCCAAAAACGCCAGGCCGCCCAGAAGGGTCAGGGTGCGCCAGCCCACATAGGCAAAATTTTCCGCCCAGGCGGCGCACACCAGGCCGACAAACAACAGCGGAGAGCCCGGCAATGCCGGCAGTATCAATCCTGCGATACCCGATAACACAAACAGCACCGCCAAAGACCACAGAAAATAGTCCATTTGCGCATCCTTCGCGAAAAGAATCCGGGGAACATCCCCCTTGCAGTTATCCTAACACCTTTCGCCAGCCAAACGAATGCCGACTGAATCCCCCAGGCTTGCCATAACGGCCCCGACTTTTGTCCTTTTGCTCGGACCGAAAAAAACGCTTGTTCAACTCCAAAATATATGATAATCGTATTATATAGTTTTTTATATGTTTGGTATTCAAACCGAACGCGAGAAATCTTCTTCACAGAAAGCCAGTCATTGTTTCCCTGGCGGCCCGGTATACAGTAGCATAAAGCTTCCTCCCTTGTGAGCTTTTACAACATGCGAAAGCACAGAATAGAGTCTTCAGCCTCTATACCTCTCCTATCCAAAAAGCACCTCCAAAATCGCTTCTGTAAATCGGGCCGCAATTTTTATCGTTCAGTACCCCGGAGGGACTTTCTCCGGGGTTTTTTCCATCAGGCTGCCTTTGACAACCTAGATCCTTTTTTTGCAGGTAAAAACATGATTCTAAGCCCAAAAACACAAAATCCCCGCCCGAAGGCGAGGACTTGGTATACTGTCCGAGCCGTCAAAAATTACTGGATAGCGTCTTTAATCGTATCTTCGATGGCGTTGGGCGCGCCGGAGATTTTCATGAAAGTACCCATGCCCAGGTCCGGGAAGCTTTGTGCGATGCGGAATTTTCCGTGCAGGATATAAGCCTTGTTTCCAGAGACCAGCAGTTCGTAAGGCAAATGCGGGGTATGATGCAAATCAGCGGTGTCGGTGGCGGCCATCACGGTTTTGTCGGCACCCTTGCCTTCGAGGATCGCCACGCCGAACACGGATTCTTCTTTGCCCGGAATATCGATACGATATACCTTGTTCACCGCTTTGCTTGAGGACAGGCCGTTCTGCACCTTGTCGAGAGCGCTTTGATGATCGTCGTAAGCAAGCAGTTCGATATGGTCGTCGAAATACGGCATGCCGAACATATAGTGATATTCATTCAGCTTCTTGGCGGTCATGCCTTCTTCCATCCCGAAGTCTTTCTGTTTTCCGATGGCCTGTTCCAGGGCGGCGGACACTCCGGATAGATCACCTTTCATGCAATAGATGTGCTGCATATAGAGGGGGTTGGTATACGCGATTTGCACCTGATCGTCGACCTGAGTCAAAGCCACCCTTACAGCTGCGCCGTAACCGCCGAAATCGGAAGCGGCGGCGGCCTTTTTCAGATCGGCGTTGGTGACAACAAGAATGTGCGCGCCTTCATAGGGGGAATATTCGCCGGCCATCTCAAAGTCGGCATCGATCAGGGCCTGCTTTACAGCGTCCGCTTGGTCGGCGACTGTGGCAGACTCCTGCGCTGCCAGCACATAGGGAAAATATCGATCTGCGGCATGCACCGTTGTGACCGCAAACACACTGAACAAAAGCAGACAAGACAAGCTGGCGAAGATCTTTCGCATAAGTCGGACCCTCCATCAATTAATTTGCTTATATGGATAATGCGATGGTAAACACACAAGAAACTAGCATCCCTCCATCAGGCCGGTCAACGAAAAATCCTCCCGTTCGGCTCTGGTCATGGGCCCGCAAGCTCGTAAAAGCGATTGAGCCGGACCTTAAAGCGACATGGCAAGTACGGCCCCTCCTGCCCCGACTTAACGCTCAATCGTTCGGTTCGGGGGTCACTTCGGTGGGGCCTTTGATCAGTACCCCCCATGCATCGGGGCCGAGATTCGCCGCGTTGGCTTCATCGGTGTCGAGATGCATATCGAGCACGTAGCTTTCTTTGACCCGCACGAGAACGTCGTCGAAGATGATCCCTCGCTCGCCGCCCACACGCACCATCACCCATTGCCTGTCTTCGACACCCAGACGCTCGGCGTCGGCCGGTGTCATGTGGATATGTCGGGCTGCCTGAATCACACCTTTATCGAGCTCCACGCTACCTTCAGGGCCTTCGAGGCGAAGTCCGGGTGTATCCTCAAGCCTTCCCGAAGCGCGGATCGGCGCATCGATGCCAAGCTTGAACTCGTCGGTGCGCGATATTTCAACCTGCGTCTCCCGGCGTTCGGGGCCAAGCACACGCACCCGCTCGATGCGCCCCTTGGGCCCGCAGACGCAAACCGTCTCTTCGCAGGCATATTGCCCGGGTTGGCTTAGCGGCTTGGCGGGCGTAAGCGAATGCCCGGCGCCGAAGAGCGCCTCGACGTCTTTGCGACAAAGATGTACATGGCGCACACTGGCACTGATAGGAATACGCAACTCCTCACTCATCGACAGGCTCCCCTCTGTCCCCTCGGGACGTGCTTTTTTGTCCGTTAACCGAAATCTGGGCAACCCTGAACTGCAAACCGCCAACCCCATAGGGAGTTGAACCGACGGACCGACGTCGGCGCCCGCTGAACAGTCAAGGGCTTGGAAAATGTACTGAAAGTCCTTTATCATCAACGCTTGAACTTGAATTCAAGAGGTCAAACGTAGACCAGGTTACGTTTTCTGGTTGCTATCAATTCCATAGCAACCATTCTCCCCAAGTGCTCTCAACTTCTCCAAAATCCTCACCATTGCCAAAGTATCCAACCGGCAATACTCCAGCAACGCAGCACGCAACTCGGCAAGGGCCACCGGATCCTCCAGCGCGCACATCTCTTGGTAAGCCTGCATCGCCGCCATGCCGTTGGCGATTGCCAGCCCTTCGTAGGAAAGTTCCGGCACCATCGCCGGCAGCACCTCCTTGATCGAATAGGATCCGCGCATCTGCCAGCGGTACACGTCACGCCGCCGAAACGGCACCATCAGGTCGCGTACATTGGTCAGTCGTGTCTCGATGGCGTCGGCCAAATCGGGGAACAGGGCGGCGAGTTCGCGCAGGATGCCCTTCTCGAAGGCCTGGTTGTAGGCCAGCACACAGGCGTCGGCGGGTATGATCTCCAACAGCTTTTCGATCAGTTCGCGGCGCGGGTCTCCCTGCGGCGGGGCCAGGTATTCGAAGTGCTGCAGTTCGGCGCCGGGGCTTTCCTGAGCATGGATGGAAAACTGAAACGGCACCTGCTGATAGGGGCGGGTGCCGTCGAATTTGGGAATGGGGGTATTGAAGGTTTCAAAATCGAGATGACAGATCGGATACCACAGGGTATCGAGGAAGGCCTTGACCTGCTGCGGATCGATCGCATCCTGCCGGTTGAGGGTCGCTTTAACCTGCTGGCGCTGGGCGGATTTGAGTTCGTCGAGGGGCACATCGGCCAGGCGAACAATCCCCCGTTGATACAACCCGAAACGGTCGACACCTACGCCACGAATATCGAAAACCGAATTTTCGGGAATGTGCCGCCAGCAATAGGGAATGAAGTCGCATTCGTACGGATCGGTGCAGTACGGGCCGATGTCGATGGCGGGCTCGGTGCCTTCGCGCAGGGTGGCGCGCAAGGCCTCGACGATCAACGGCATGCGCTGCTGACGCTCGACAATCTCGGAGGTGACATCCTCGCCGACAAAGAGCCTGTCGACCTCGATGGGACCCTGGCGCACATAGGTATTGTCGATATGCACCAGAAAGGATTGGTAAACGGGCAGACCGCAGCCGTTCAGAACGTAATACTGCACGGCGACGTCGTCGAGGTTGACCTCCTTGACGGAGGTGCCCATCTTGACTTCGTGAATCTGCCAGGCATCGCCATCCCGCACCAGGATGTCGACCTTGACGAAGATGCCGGAAAAAGAGAAAGACGCCTCGTAGATCACCTGCGCGCCGCCGGCGATAAGATCACGTGTACGGTCGATCTGGTCGGAAAAGGAAAGCCCCTCGTAGACAACCTCGGTACCGCCGGGAAAGAGTTGTTGGGCGAGAATGCCGACCTCGGTGCCAAGATCGAACCTGGCCTGCAGATCGGGGCGTTCGGGCAGGGGAAAATCGGGGGGATGTTTGGTCAGCCAAAGGGCCTTGCGGCACTGCAGGCCCTTGAGGATCAGTGACTTGCTGAGTCCCGCATTACCCTGCCGTAACACCATTTCGTTCCTCCTGACGCAATCCGGGAATTACATACGATGAACGATTCATAAATAATGACATAGACACTACCGATTGGCCACTGATTTAATGCAGGCCAAAGGCCCGAGACCAAAGTTAGAGAGCCCTCGGTGTCGGATTTGAAGTGCTGAGTGCTGAGTGCTGAGGGCTGAGGGCTGAGAAAAGGCTAAAACTAAAATGACCAAGCGACAAGTGACAAATGACCGGACTTAAAGCTTTTCCGCCCTTTCGATCAGCGCCCCGGCGGTGGCGCAGGGCGATTCGGGGGTGGGGTCGAGGTCGATGATGCTCTCCGGATCGCGCTTGGACAACCCGTACAGGTAGGTCTTGTCGTAATAATCAAGCACCGCGTGGGTGGCGGTGGCATAATCGCCGTCAGCGATGGCCTGCAGGGCGAGTCGGGTCCGTTCTCCGCCGAGACGCTTGCTGATGGTCTGTACCGCCCTGCAGAGTTTTTCCTGCGGAACCGTGCCATAGTCGCTGCACAGGCGCTCCACGCGCACCTCGCGCGGCACGTGCACGCGCAGCACCGGCGCCGTGCGCATCTGCCTGAACATCCCTTCGGGGACGCTGACGCGGCCGATGCGGCGGCTTTCGTCCTCGACCCAGATCGGCAGCCCCGTATCCAGAACCCGCAAATGGTCGAAGAGGTCGTTTTCGAACTGTTCCGGGGTCGGCTGTTCGACCGTTTCGACGGCCCCGAAAGCCGATCCCTTATGGTGGGCCAGCCCTTCGAGATCGAGGATCTGCTGCCTGCGGCGCTGCAGATTGTGCAGGATCTCGGTCTTGCCGCTGCCCGTCATGCCGCCGAGCACCAGCAGGTGAAGGGGATTCTCGAAGGCGGCCAGCACGTGCTTGCGATAGGCCTTGTAGCCGCCTTTGAGTATGCCGACCCGGTATCCCACCGTGCTCAGGAGCCAGGCCAGCGACTCGCTGCGCTGGCCGCCGCGCCAGCAATGTACCAGGATCTGCCTGGAATCGGTAAAATCGCGGACTTTGACGATATAGTCGGTCAGCCTCGGCCCGACGATCTCCAGCCCGCGCATGACGGCGGACTCACGCCCCTGCTGTTTGTACAGGATACCGACTTCCCGCCGTTCGGCGTCGGAAAACAACGGCAGGCTGGCGGCTCCGGAAATATGCCCCTTCCGATATTCGGAGGGAGAGCGGACATCGAATACCGGGTATTGTCCTGCCTGTTGCAGAAAGGCATCGGGATTTAAAAAGCGGAAGCTCATGGGGTCTCGGTGTTTCCAACCCGGGCGATCAGGGCTTTGATTTCATCCGGGCTGAAACTATAGTGCTCCTTGCAGAATTCGCAGATAACGCCGGTGTCCTCGTCCTTGGCGGCCATCTCCTGCAGCTCTTCCCTGCCGAGGCTTTTGAGCATGGCCAGTACCTGGTTGCGGCTGCAGGTACAACGGAAAACCAGCGGCGTCTCTTCGCTACGCCCGAGAGGGATGCCGCTGAACAGCGCCTCGAGGATCTGCACCGGCCCTTTGCCGTCGCGCAGCAGCGTAGTCACCGGCGGCAGGTCAATCAGCCGCTTTTCGAGCACAGAGATGAGGGATTCTTGGCCTTCGGGGAGAGCCTGAACCAGCAGCCCGCCGGCGGCGGAGACCCGACCGTCGTTTTCCAGGTAAACACCCAGAGCCACGGTGGACGGGACCTGTTCGGAGGAGGTCAGATAATAGGCGAGATCTTCGGCGATCTCGCTGCTGTAAAGCTGAACCATGCCGCGATAAGGCTCCTTGAGGCCGAGGTCCTTTATAACATGCAGGAATCCGGCGCGGCCGACGGCAGCCGGCACGTCGAAACCTTTTTCGCCAGGGACGATGCCGGATACCGGAACCTTGACCGAGCCGCGCACCTGGCCCTGGGCGTCGGTCTCGGCATGCAGCTTCTGCAGCGGCCCGTTGCCTTCCACCATCAGCGCCAGGCGCTGATCGCCCTTGAGCAGACTGCCCATGAGGGCGGCGCCGGTAACGAGACGGCCGAGAGCGACGCTGGCGGTGGGATCGGTGCCCTGCCGGCGGCAGATGGCATCGACCAGTTCGGTGGTGACGGCGGCGGTGGCACGCAGGGTACCGTCTTTGGTAGCGACACGAACGAGATGATCCTTCATGGTGATTCCTTAGGGATAAACGCCCCGAATGTGGCGGAGCTCATGGGAAAACTTGCCCAAGGGCGATATTGCGGTTATAGTCTTGCCACGACAGCGGGCCCATGCTACCGGAAACGGGCCGGTTCTGACAAGACTTCATATTCACGGAGGATGGCATGAAAATCATTCTGCCGGTTGCGGGCAAGGGCACGCGACTGCGCCCCCACACCCATACGCGTGCCAAATCCCTGGTGCAGGTGGCAGGCAAAACGGTACTGGAACATATCATCGAACGCCTCAAGGTGCTGGACGCCGACGAGCTCGTCTTTATCACCGACGAAAACGGCCAGCAGATCGAAGCCTTCATGACACGCTGTTTTCCCGAGCTGAACTGCAGCTACATCGTGCAGAAGGACCGGCTCGGCCCGGCCCATGCCGTGTCCCTGGCCGCGCCTCGCATCGAGGAAGGGGACGACGTGCTGGTGGTGTTCAACGACACCATCTTCGTCACCGACCTGACCCGCATTCCCGAATTGTGCGCCGACTGCGACGGCCTGATATATTCGAAAGAAGTCGAGGATTACCAGCGATTCGGGGTCAACGTTATCCGCAACGGCATCATCATCGACATGGTGGAAAAACCCGACACGCCGGTTTCGCGTCTGGCCCAGGTCGGCCTCTACTATCTCAAAAACGCCTGCCGCTTCATGCAGTATCTCGACGAGACCATTCAGGCCGGCGACACGGTCAAAGGGGAATTCTACCTGCCGTCGGTCTTCATGCGCATGGTCAAGGACGGGATGCGCTTCCGCGCACCGGAAATCGATGCCTGGCTCGATTGCGGCAAGCCGGAAACCCTCCTCGAAACCAACCGCTACCTGCTGGAAGAACGCCATACCTGCAAAGGAGACCTCATCGACACGGTCGTCATCCCGCCGGTCCATATTGCCGACGGGGTCACTGTACGCGGCAGCATCATCGGCCCCAACGTGTCCCTGGCGACCGGTACGACCGTCGAGGCCAGCATCGTGCGCGACTCCATCGTCAACGCCGACTGTCAGGTCAAGGACGCCAATCTGCGTTTCAGCATTCTCGGCTGCGGCGTACGCCTGGCCGGTTCGCCGCGACGCATGAACATCGGTGACGACTCCCTGATCGAAATGGACAGCTGAGCTTTTTCCGTCCCTTTTGTCCCCGAATCCCGAACAACGCCCTTTCCGGTCCCGGAAAGGGCGTTGTCGATGGTTCTCTTCTTTTCACAGGGTCATTCCGGATGCATGGGGGTGGGGACGGCCAGACACAGGCCAAGGTAGATGGCGGCGGCCAGATCCACTTCCTCAAGGGAAACCTGCTCGTCCCAGGTGTGGGCGGTCTCCAGCGAACCGGGCCCCAGCAGCAGCGGGCTGCTGCCTTTTTCGTAGAACAGGTTGCCGTCGGAATGGGACCGGAACGCCGTAAAAGCCAGGGGCCGCTGCAGGCGGGGATAGAGAGTTGCCAGGGTGTGTCCGGGCCAGTGGTCGCTGCCGAGGTCGTAGCTGCGACTCGCCCAGGGGATCTCGACCTCCAGTTCGAGCCCCGGAATATGGCGCCCGGCGGTGGTCAGGCGCCGGCGCAGGGCGGCAATCGTCTGATCGAGGTCGAGGGGCGGCGCAAGGTGCAGGTCGATCCAGGTTTCGCAGCGGTCGGGTACGACGAAACCGGCCTGGGACGAATTCATTTCGCGGATGGAATAGACCAGGCCGCTGTCGGGTTTGCGCAGCAGCGGCAGACGCCCCAGATACAGCAACACGCGCAACATCGATTCCACCGCATTATGGCCGTGCTCGGGCATGGACGTATGGCTGCGCCGCCCGCTGGTGGTCAGCATCACCTCCACATAGCCGTAGTGGGCACAGCAGGCCTGCAAACCGGTCGGCTCACCGATCACCACCCAGGCCGGGCGGCGTTCAGCAAGAAACGCCAGGCTGCCGGCGCCGTCTTCCTCCTCCCCCACCACCAGCAGAAGCCCCACCGAAGGACGTGCTTCCGGTCGCAGATTTTCGGCCAGGGTGAGAAACGTCTCCACCATGGCAGCGCAGCCCGCCTTCATGTCGGCGCTGCCGAGCCCGTAGAGAATACCGCCCTGCTGACGCGGTCCCATTTCCAGAAGTTCCCAGTCAGCCACCGTATCGACATGCCCGACCATATAAAAATCGGGCTCGCCCTCGCCCATGACGCAACGCAGATTGAAACGGGTTTCGTCAAGGTTCTCGCGGTACACTTCGAGACCCGCCTGATACAGGGTCTCTTCGAGAAACAGCTGGATATCCTCCTCTTTGCCCGATGGGGAATAGATATCCACCATCTCCCACAGCAGACGGTGCAGACGGTCGCGGCGCAGACAGCTGCGCAATGAATCCCAATGTGTCAGCATGGCCATCCTATTTTTTGCGCGAGCGGGTCAGATTGAGACTCAAATAAACATGCTGGCGCGGGTTACCGAATCCCTGTTTGCGGAAAAAGTTGATCGCCGGCTCATTGTCGGCGGCGGTGTCGACGATGATCATGCGCACCCCCTGGTCCTGCATGCGACGCCGCAGCTCCCGGAACAGCCCCTGACCGACCTTGGCTTTCTGCACCGTCGGCTTTACGCCGAGCCACACCAGGTAACCGTACTTCCAGGGGCCGCGCTGCTTTTCCACCGTGGTACCAAGGGCGAAGCCGACGATCCTCGCATCGAGTTCGGCGACCAGGCACAGTTCGTTGTCGGAATTGAACAGGGTGGTGATTTCGTACTCGTCCCAGGTGCGGTAGAGAGTCGGCGAAAATTCCGCGGTGAAAACCGCCTCGCCGATGTGAAACACCTCGGGCAGATCATCGATGGTCATTTCGCGGATGCAAAGGCCGGTCTCCGCGGGTGTAATCAGCTTGCTTCGTGTTTGATCGTCCAGTGTTTGATCTTCCATCATCGGTCATCCGTAGCTGGGGTTTTGTTTCTATACGCTCCATATGTCCTATAGGCCTAATAAGACAGAGGCCTCTTGCTCTCTGTCCTCGGACCTGAAAATTATAACAAATCGAGCAGCTTATACCGCTTGCGCGGTCATGGTATTGTCGTTATGATAGCGTCCCGGCCACCGGCGCCGCAACCATCCTGATTCAGCGCGAGGTGCTCATGTCCGAAATGATCGTTCAAAGCCTGCCCTACCTGGCCCCGCCCCTGCTGGGGGCCATGATCGGGTACGTTACCAATTATATCGCCATCCGCATGCTTTTCAGGCCATTGCGGGCCTGGCGCATCTTTGGTCTGCGGGTTCCCCTGACTCCTGGCATCATCCCCTCCAAACGCGAAGAACTGGCACGCCGCATCGGCGACATGGTCGGCAGCCATCTGGTGACGGCGGACGAAGTTGCCGGGGCCCTGCAACGAGAGGGTTTTCAGCTCGAATTGCGGCAGGCAGTGGCGGGTAAGCTCGGTGGACTGCTCGACCGGGAACTCGGTCCCTTGTGTGACCTGGTGCCGGAAAAGTTTCAAAAACGTTTCCGGGAACTAACCGAGACCTTGCGCTGGAAAGCGGTTCGGGCCCTGTTCGAATACCTGGAGACCCCGGCCTTCAAAACCCGTCTGACCAACTGGCTGCAGGAAAAGGAGGAGGCGCTGCTGGCCCGCGAACCGGCCAGTCTGCTGGGCACCCTTCAGCGTACCGCCCTGGAACGCCATGTACGGAATAAGGCCGTCGCCTGGCTTCAATCCGACAAGGTCGGCCGTCAGGCCGGCCGCCTGGTGGACGAGCAGCTGCAACAGCTGCTCGACTCGACGCAACCGTTGCGCGATTTGATACCGGGCGACCTGGTGGACGGCATCGAACGCTGGATCGAAGGGGAGTTGCCGCCATTGATGGAGCGCCTGCTGGTCTTGCTGCAGGACCCGGATGTGCGACAGCGCCTGGCGGTTCGGGCCCAGGAGGCCATCGCCGGCTTCACCGAATCCCTGGGGCTTATGGGAGGACTGGTTGCGGGGTTTCTCAGTCCTGAAAAAATCGCCGAATATCTGCCCGGCCTGCTCGATCGCGCCGGCGATGAAATCGGCCGATGTCTGGCCGAGGAGCAGACCCGACAGCGGATTGCCGCCGTGATCCGCGAGCGTCTCGACCTGCTGCTGGAAAAGTCGCCGGCGGAATTGCTGGCCAACGTGCCATACGGACGCATCGCCCGGGTTCGCCGTTTCGTCCGCGCCCGGGTGGTGGTCGGACTGCGCAGTGCCGCCGCCGGAAAAAGTCTGCAAAGCTTGATCGATCGCGTACTCGACCCTCTGCGGCAGCGCAGTCTGGGGTCGCTGCTGACGGACCTGATCCCCCCCGGCGGCATCCCCATGGCCCGCCGGGCTTTCCACGATCGTCTGCTCAAGGCCCTCTGTTCACCGGCTGCGCGGGCGGCAATCGATACGGAACTGGCCAAAATGGTTGAGGACTGGCTGTTCGAGCGCCCTCTCGGGCGTCTTTCCTCCCGCCTGTCGAGCGAAGTGCGGCAGGAATTGGAGGACGGCCTCCATGCGCAACTGGTACAGCTGTTATGCCGGGAAGTTCCGCCCCTGGTCGATTCCCTCGATATCAGCCGCATGGTCGAGGACAAAATCAACAATCTCGACATCCTGGAGGTGGAGGGCCTGCTGCTCGGCATCATGCAGGAACAGTTCAAGTACATCAATCTGTTCGGCGCCCTTCTGGGAGGCATCATAGGGACCGTAAACCTGCTGGTTATAAGCGGATTCTGAAGAAGTGGAGAAGTAGGACCCAAGCGGCAACCTGAAGGGAATTGGCATGTTTGTTTTACGTGGATTGTTCGGGCTGCTGGCCCTGACCGGAATCGCCTGGCTGTGCAGCGAAAATCGTCGCCGTCTGCCACTCAAGACCCTGCTGGCGGGGGTTCCGCTACAGATCCTGCTGGCGTTGCTGCTTTTGAAATTGCCGGCCTTTCGCAGTTTTTTCTTATCCCTCAATCAGCTGTTTCTGGCCCTTGACCGGGCCACCGCCGCCGGCACGGGGCTGGTATTCGGTTATCTCGGCGGCGCGCCTTTGCCGTTTGCGGAAACCGGTCCAGGCAGCTCGTTTATTCTGGGGCTGCGCTCCCTGCCGCTGGTGCTGGTCATGAGCGCCCTGTCCGCGCTGTTTTTCTACTGGCGAATTCTGCCGCTGGTGGTAAAGGGGCTGTCGACGCTCTTGCGCAAGGTGTTGCCCATCGGCGGCGCGGTGGCCGTCGGCGCAGCGGCCAACATCTTCGTGGGCATGGTCGAGGCTCCGCTGCTCATACGCCCCTACCTCAAAACCCTCAGCCGCAGCGAACTGTTCACCATCATGACCTGCGGCATGAGCACCATCGCCGGCACCATGCTGATGCTGTACGCCGGCTTTCTGCAAAACGTGATTCCCGACGCCCTGGGGCATATCCTCATCGCTTCCCTGATCAGCGCTCCGGCCGCGGTCGTGATTGCCCAGGTGATGGTCCCCCCCGAAGGTTTGCCGACGGACGGCGACCTGGCCATGCTCGAATCGGCGGACAGCGCCATGGATGCCGTCACCCGCGGCACGGGCGAGGGGCTGAAACTGTGGCTGAACATCCTCGCCATGCTCATCGTGCTGGTGGCGCTGGTCCACCTGGGCAACGAACTGCTTGCTCTGCTGCCGGCCCTGGGCGGCAAGTCCCTCACTCTGCAACGTCTGCTCGGGTGGCTGCTGGCGCCCGTTGCCTGGCTTATCGGCATCCCCTGGAACGAAGCGACTGCCGCCGGCAGCCTGCTGGGCACGAAGGTCATTCTCAACGAGTTGCTGGCTTATCTGGACATGGCGCAGTTGCCGGCCACAGTCCTGGACCCGCGCAGCCGACTGATCATGGCTTATGCGCTATGCGGATTCGCCAACTTCGGCTCACTGGGCATCATGATCGGCGGCATGGGCACCATGGTTCCGGAACGCCGCAGTGAAATCGTCAGTCTGGGACTGAAATCGATCCTTGCCGGGACCCTGGCGACCTGCATGACCGGCGCGGTGATCGGCATGCTTTAGTCGCTGCCCCAAATTATCGGGTATGCTTTAAGGCGAACGGCAACCGGTTTTTTCCAAAACATCGAAATCAGGCTCCCGGATGGGTTCCGGGTCCTAATGGAACGATACTGAAAAGACGATAAAACCCTATAGGTCTCCCGGGCTTTCCGAAAATAGGCAGCGATGAAAACTTCCCGAGGAAAATACCGCTTCCCCTGGCGCAGCGGCAACCGTTTCCGGCTGCTGGTCAACGGCCATCGGTTTTTCCCTGCCATGGAAGACAGCATCGCCGCCGCACAACGGTATGTGTTGCTGGAAATGTATCTTTGCGAATCGGGAGCGGTGGTCGAGAACCTGTTCAGGCAATTGCGGGAGGCGGCAGCGAGAGGCGTGCGGGTTTGCGTGCTGCTCGATGCCTACGGAGCTCTCGGTTTGCGTCGCAGCGACCGCAGGCGGCTCATTGACGCCGGGGTCGAGTTGGCGTTTTACAACCCGATTCGCTTTTTCCGCTGGCGCAGCAATCTGCTGCGCGATCACCGCAAGCTGCTGCTCGTCGATGGCGATGTAGCCTTCACCGGCGGCGCCGGATTAACCGATGCCTTCGACCGACGCACCAAACCCTCCGCCTGGTGGCATGAAGTCATGCTGGAAATTCGCGGCCCCTGCCTGGCCGACTGGCAGGTTTTGTTCGCCAGACTCTGGAACCGTTGGGCGGAAAACGCCCTGTCGCCAACACCCGGTGGAGCCTGGTCCCAGGGCAGCGGCGGCCGGGGCCGGGTTGCCGTTCAGAAGGGCATCAAGGGCCGTTCCGAAATCATGCGCTCCTATGTGCGGCAGACGCGACGCGCCAGACACCGGGTATGGCTGGCTACCGCCTACTTCGTGCCGTCCTGGAAATTGCGCCAGGTACTGCGGCGCAGCGCCCGCAACGGCCGCGACGTGCGGCTGTTGCTGCCCGGCGCCCTGAGCGACCATCCGGCGGTATGGTACATGGGGCGGCGCTACTATCACCGTCTGCTGAAAGCCGGCGTGCGGATATTCGAATACCAGCCGCGTTTCACCCATTGTAAAATGCTGCTGTGCGATGACTGGCTGAGCCTTGGCTCCAGTAACGCCGATGCCTGGAATTACCGCTGGAACCTGGAGGCCAACCAGGAGCTGCAGGATGCAAAACTCTGCGCGGAGGCTGCGGCGCTGATGGAAGAGGATTTCGCCGACAGCGTGGAGATACGCCTGGAAGATTGGATGATAAGATCCTGGCGGGTCCGGCTGCGGGAATGGTTCTGGGGCAAGGTGCAGACGTTACTGGGATGGTTCAGTGACCGGGGCCGCCGACCGCGCAACGACGATCCCTTTTAGACACGCCTTGCAGCCTTCAAAAAAAACGATTCCGATGTAAACCTTGGCGTCTCCAGATCGTCTGTAAAACCCAGGTGTTAGGAACGGTTCTAACGGCAAATTTTCCAGAAAAACGCGCCGCAACAAAAAAGGCCCCCGCAGGGGCCCTGACGATTGGCGCTACCAGTTCCAGTTCAGGCCGGCGTCGGCCAGATGCAGATTGCGGGTATCGCCGCTTTGAAAACCGAAGTTTTCGACCCGGTCGAAGGCGTAGTTGAAACGCAGGGTCAAACGGGGCGAACAGTGCCACTCCACGGCCACGCCGGGCTGATAGTGCTTTTCTGCGACGCCGCCCCCCGCCGAGCGTTTCTGGTGATCGAAGTTCAGAGCCAGGCGCAGTCCGAGGGGAAAGTAGGTCTCGATCTCGGCGAAATAATCCTTCGCGGTGCCGCCCATAGCGTGGCCCATGATTTTCCGCTGGTAGGTGTAGCCCGAGGTATACTGGCTGTGATTGTACCAGAGGTTGGTATCGATGCTGGTATCGGCGTACTCCAGGCGCAGGCTCCAGCGTCCGCTCGGCTCGATCTGCGGCAGGTAGACGCCGGCCAGGTATGCCTTTTTGGAGAAAAACGGCAGAAAACCGGCGAAATCGGCCTGGTCTTCGCCGCCGAGTTCGCCGTAGAGTTCGGCATTCCATAAAAACGGCAGCTTGATGCGTACGTCGATGGCAGCTACCGAATTGCTGGTATCCTCATCGCCGCTGAGATTTTCACCGCCGATGATGGTCAGAAAGTCGTCGAAATCGATGCCGGGGCGGCCTTTGCCGCCGAACATGACCGTACGGCTCATCCCCAACTCCAGCCAGGAGGTCGGCTTGATGCCGAGGCGCATGCCGCCGAAATAGGGTTCTTCCACGTCACGGTCGTCATCGAGACGCGCGACGAACAGATCGAAACGGAATGCCCCCAGGTACTTGAGAAACCACGGCAGAATGACCGGGGTGGGATTGGTCAGGCGGATCATATCGAGAGGATCGGCATTGTTGGTCAGCACCAGCGAGCCATTGCGCCCCTGCCCCCACCACAGGGACTGGCGACCCACGGAAAGGTCGACCGGGCCCAGCGCAAGAGTGACGCTGCCCTGGCGCAGGCGAATGCCGGTATTGCCGTTTTCCTGGCCCCGCAGTACCGGCTGCCAGTCCGCCAGCAACCAGCGTCCCCAGCGTGCCTCGCCGGACAGGGTGACCTCGAGATTGTGGTTCTCGCTGTAGTCGAGACCATCGCGATTGCTCAACAGGGCGAACTGACGGGCATTGGTACCGGGATAGGAACTGTCGGAACCGTCACGGAACACATAATCGAAACGCATTTCGCGAATCGGCTTGAAATAGCTCCCGGCATGATCCGAACCATTGCGTTGTTCACGAATTTCCTGGCGGAATTCCTTTTTCAGGCGGGCGACCAACTCCCGGGCGACCGGCGGCAAAATGCGGTCCCGGGCCGCGGTCATGGCCTCGACGGTCTGTCGGGCGGCCTCCCCTCTGGAAAATGGGCGGTCGCCCTGCAGGGAAGACTGAATACATCCCAGTCCGGCCAATTTGTCCAGAGCCGGATACACCCAGCTGTCGAGAGAGATGGCGGGACTCGGAGCGGCGGCGACCGGTACGGCCCACACCAGCAGCAAAGCCAGGATCATGATCCAGCGGCATGACATGTAAGGGTTCCTCCTTCATAATCCGGGAACCGGTACCGGACCGGCCTCGGCGGACATGGCCAGCGGGAAATCGCCGGTTCTGCCTGATGCAGCAAACCGTCGACCCCCCGGACGCAAATTGGATAACAGACTTGATTTTGCTAGCACAAACACCGTCAAAAAGCAAACAAAACCCCTGTCTGCAGGCGCGCATGGAAAACGACGCGCTTGTAACGATGCACAGTCGGCATAGTTTTCTGGGCCGGAAGACGGCCCGCGGAAGGATGCTTCAATGAAAAAAGTTCTTATCCCGGCACTCGTCGTCACTATAGTGGCTGCCGTCGTTATCTTCTGGCGCGTAAAGGGGAGGGAAGCCCCCATTCAGGTCCTTGAAACGGCGGTCGTGGACCGGGGCAGCGTTCGCCAGGTCCTGGAGCAAACCGGCATCGTAAAAGCCCAGGTTGGCGCCATTGTAAAAATCGGCGCCAGAGCCACCGGAACCATCGAGCAAATGCTGGTCCGGGTCGGAGACGAGGTTTCCCAGGGACAGTTGGTGGCACGCATCGACAGCCGGGAGATACGCTCCCAGGTGGCCGAAGCACGTGCCCGACTGCAGACCGATGAAGCCGAATTGCAACGGGTGCGGCGCGTCGGTCCTCTGCGTATCGAGGAAGCGCGATCCGAACTGGCCCTGACCCGAGCCCAGGCAAACTACCTGCAAAACAATTCCCGGCGCATCCGGCAACTGGCAAAGGAGGGGGTGGTATCCCGGGACGAACTGGAAAACGCCCTGCAGGAAGCGGAAGTCGAAACCCGCCGCCAGGCTGCACGCCAGGCAGCCCTGGAAAGGGCCCGGCGGGAGTATGAGGAAGACCTGCACCAGGCCGAGCTGGCGGTAAAGGCCAGCAAGGCCAACCTGAACGCCCTGCAGGTACGATTATCCTATACCAGCATTCACAGCCCCATCGACGGTGTGGTCAGTCAGGTCACGGCCCAGGAAGGGGAAACCATCGTCGCCGGCCTGCAGGTCGCCAATCTGATCACCGTACTCGACACGTCGCGGCTGGAAATGTGGATATATGTCGACGAAACGGATATCGGCCAGGTAAAACCGGGGCAGGCGGCCGAATTCCGTGTCGATGCCTATCCGGACAAGGTATTTCGAGGCACCATCAAAACGGTCTATCCGGAACCGGAAATTCGCGACAACATCGTGTATTACAAGGCGCTGGTGGCGATACCCAAACGGCAGGCAGCCTGGCTGCGCCCAGAAATGACCACCCAGGTGCAGATCGTGACCGCCGAAAAGAACTCGGCGTTGCGTCTGCCCAACGCCGCCCTCAAATGGATCGACGGGCGCCAGGTGGTTTTCCAGGTGCAGCCCGACGGTACGGTACTGGAGCGCATGCCGAAACTTGGTCTCACCGGCCTGCTCGAAAGCGAGGTTGTGCAAGGCCTGCAAGAGGGAGACCGGGTGGCGACCCAGGTGGTGCTCGGCGACGTCGGCAAACAACGAAAGGCAAGACGATGAGAACCGATACGCCGCTCATTCGCCTGCACAATATCGAAAAGACCTTCACACTCGGCGAATTGGACATCGAGGTGCTGCGGGGGGTCAGCCTCAACATCGAACGGGGAGAATTCGTCGCCTTGCGCGGCGCCTCCGGCTCAGGGAAATCGACCCTGATGCATATTCTCGGTCTGCTCGATCGCCCCACCGGAGGCCATTATCTGTTGCAGGGGGAAGACGTCGCCGGTCTGCCGGACGATCGACTAAGCGCCCTGCGCAACCGACTGTTCGGCTTCATTTTCCAGACCTTTTATCTGATTCCATACGTTTCCGCCCTGGAAAACGTCATCCTGCCCGGACTCTATAGCGCCACGCCGGCCCGACATCTGCGCCAGCGGGCCGAGGAACTGCTGAGTCAGGTCGGGCTTGCGGATCGCCTTCATTTTCGTCCCGGACAGCTGTCCGGCGGCCAGCAGCAGCGGGTGGCCATGGCACGCGCCCTGCTCAACGACCCCCAGGTACTGCTGGCCGACGAACCGACCGGCCAGCTCGATTCGGCCACCAGCGCCGAAATCATGACCTTGCTGGAAACCATCCATGCCCAGGGGCGCACGGTCATCCTTGTCACCCATGATGCCGCCACGGCCGAATGTGCCGGACGGGAGGTTCTGCTGCATGACGGTCTGGTCCGGAATCGCTGAGATACTGACCATAAGCTGGCGCTGCGCCGCCATGGCGCGCCGTGCACTGTGGGCCGCCAAGACCCGCAGCCTGTTCGTGGTGATCGGGGTGGCTCTCGGCATCGCCTCGTTGACCATCATCGTGGCGGCGATCGACGGCGCCGAGCGCAAAGCCAACGAAATGGTGCAGATATTCGGCCCCGACGCCGTACTGGTACTGGGCGGCAACATCGAAAGCCGGGCGGTCGGCCAACGCACTCTGACCCTTTCCTACGACGATGCAGCCACCCTGCGCCGTTCCCTGCCGGGGGTTTACATGGTGGTACCCATGCGGGCCAGGTCGAGCGTTCAGGTTCGCTACGGCGGCAACGTAACCCAGGTGCCGCTGGTGGTGGGCACCTCCGCCGGCTACGCCCGGGCCTGGGACTGGCCCCTCAGCGAAGGACGGGACCTGTCCGAGGAGGACCTGAGACGCGGTGCCAAAGTCGGCCTGATCGGCGATACCGTGGCCCGGGAACTGTTCGGAACCCGGTCCCCTGTCGGCCGAACGGTGCTGATGGACCGTTTCCCGCTGCAGATTGTCGGCCGGCTCAGCTACCGCGGCGTGACGGGCGGAGGCGGCGCCGTGGATGACCGCATCATCATCCCCATCACCACCCTGACTCAGAGATTCAACATGGACCGCAAATATTTCCGGGCTCTGCGGATTAAATTCCACAATCCGGAATACATGGCCGAACACGTCGCCAATCTGCGCAGCCTGCTGCGCCATCTCCATGGCCTGCGACCCGAAGAGCCGGACGATTTCAGCATCCTTACAGCGGATGAAATTCTGAAGTTTCTCTCCACCTTCAAGGGCGGTCTAATCCTGTTCTTAGGCGTTACCGCCCTGGTGGCGATGGTGGTCGGCGGCTTTGTGCTGGCCAACCTGTTTTATCTCAGTGTCGACGAGCGCCGCTCCGAAATCGGCCTGAAAATGGCTCTTGGCGCCCCGCGTTGGGCAATCCTCGTGCAGATTCTGCTGGAGGCCGTGAGTCTGACCCTGCTCGGGTCCGTCCTCGGCATGGGCGTCGGCATGGCCATGGGACAACTGCTGGCACGGCTTGGCCTATTGAAAATTCTCTTTTCCTGGAAAGTGTTCGGTTTCGCCCTGTTCGCCTCCCTGGCCATCGGCCTGGCATTCGGCCTCAAGCCGGCGCGACGCGCAGCGTCCATGGCTCCCATTGAAGCCCTCAAAGGCAACACCTGAACCTGGTTTCGGCGCATTCTTCGGAGTATCGGCTATGCTGTTCAGTATCAAAATCGCCCTGGCCTCCCTGCATGCACACCGTATGCGTACCATTCTCGCCATGCTCGGCGTGCTGCTCGGCGCCCTGGCCTTGACGGGAGTGCAGCATATTTCTCGCGCCATGCTGCTCAAAGCCGAGCAGGAAACCGCCAAACTCGGCAGCAACCTGTTCATGGCACGTACAGGACAACTGGCCTTCCGACCGGGTCGGTCGGGAAGAGTACGCCTCGAAGCCAACACCTTCACGCTGCAGGATGCCCGGGCCCTGGCCCAGGGGCTTCCGGCAGTGAGGCGGGCCGCCCCCTTTGTCAGCGTAACCATGCCGGTGCGCGCCGGCAACGTAAAAATCAATTGCCAACTGGTGGCGACCCTGCCTGATTACCGCGTCGTACGCAATGCCGAGCCTCGACTCGGACGCTTTATCGTTGAGGCGGACGAACACCGGAAAGCCAAGATCTGCGTCCTGGGATCGAAAATTGCTCAGCGGTTGTTCGAGCGGCCCGAGTCGGCGGTGAACCAAAAGGTCTACTTTGACCGCACCGGCCTGCGCGTGGTGGGGATCATGGAGGCCAAGGGCGCCGACATCGCCGGTGCCGACCAGGACGAGCAGGTATTCGTCCCCCTATCGACCTACCTGCGGCGCATGGCCAACCAAGACTGGATAACCGGCGTCTATCTGCAGCTTGGCGCCGAAGCCGACCCGGCCTCGGCGAAACGAACCGCGACCGCCATTGTGCGTCAGCGCCACCACATCGCAGCAGGGGAGGACGACGATTTTTCCGTGCTGACGGCCAGGGACACCATGGAGGTTCAGGAGCAGGCTCTCAATCTGGTCGGAACCCTCGGATTGATCAGTTCTTCGGTCTCCTTTGCGGTTGGCGGACTCGGTATTCTATCCATCATGATACTGCTGGTGCGCTCCCGGCGTCTCGAAATCGGCGTGCGACGTGCGGTGGGAGCCCGGCGACGGGATATCGTGCGCCAGTTCCTGATCGAAGCGGCCCTGATGGCGGGAATCGGCGGCCTGCTGGGAGTCCTGAGCGCTCTGGGACTGGTGGCGATCATATGCCGCATCGGACAGATGCCGATGGTTTTCGAACCCTGGCTGGTGATCATGGCATTGTCCGGCTCGGCCTTGCTGGGCCTGATGGCCGGAGCCTACCCCGCCTGGCAGGCGGCGCAGGTTGAGATTCTCGATGTGTTGAAGAGCGAGTGAGGGGTGGAGGCCAAAGGCACGAGGTTCGCGGGACGCGGGACGCGGGACGCGGGACGCGAAAACCGTAAGGCAACTGATTGGCGACTGGTGATTCGTGATTGGTGAATGTTTTTCCCAGTCTGCGATTTTCTCCTCCTCGTGACGCTGTCGGAGCGGAGCAGCCGTCGGGCGAAACAGGCGGAGAACCGAGCGCAGCGAATCTTATCCGCCCGCCCGGCGGTTGCGCAGTGGAGGGAACCCGCCGCAGACAGGCAAGGGACGGGGCGCAACCCCGCGGTGCTGGTATTTTATGTACGGAGTACTAAATGTTGAAATGCCAGTACCGGGCAACGATAAAGCGGTGACCGATAAGACAAACGGGAGCGCTCCGAGATCAAACCTTCCCGAATGCGCTCCCGCAAGCGATCAAAGTCCCTGCAACGAGCGGTGCGCCGCCTCGACGGTGCGATCGATATCTTCCACGCTGTGCGCCAGGCTGACGAACCCGGCTTCGAACTGGGACGGCGCCAGGTGCACGCCGTTGTCCAGCATCCGCCCGAAGTAGGTGGCGAACAACTCGGTATCGCTGGCTTTGGCGTCGGCGAAAGACGTTACCGGTCCCGTCTGGAAATAACTGCAGAACATGCTGCCGATCCGCTGCAGACAGGCGGGGATGCCAGCGGCTGCAGCCGCCTGGCGCAAACCTTCGGCCAGCCGGCCGCTACGCTCTTCCAATTGCTCGTAAACGCCTTCTTCCCGGAGCAACTTGAGAGTGGCGATGCCGGCGCTCATGGCCAGGGGATTGCCCGACAGAGTACCGGCCTGATAGACGCCGCCGTCCGGCGCCAGATGCTGCATGATGTCCCGACGTCCACCAAAAGCGCCGACCGGCAAACCGCCGCCGATGATCTTGCCCAAACAGACCAGATCACCCCGCACGCCGTACAGTTGCTGAGCGCCGCCGTAGGTGACTCGAAAACCGGTCATGACTTCATCGATGATCAACAGTATCCCATACCGGTCACACAGTTCGCGCAACCCTTCCAGGAATCCGGGCTGCGGCGGTATGCAGCCCATGTTGCCGGCGATCGGTTCCAGTATGATGGCCGCCAGGTCCGCTTTGTGCTCGTCCGCCAGCGCCCGGACTGCGGCCAGGTCGTTGTAAGGAGCCGTCAGGGTATGGCGGGCGAAATCCGCCGGAACTCCGGGTGAGGCCGGAATGCCGAAAGTAGCAACGCCGCTGCCGGCATCGACCAGCAGACTGTCGGCATGGCCGTGATAACAGCCCTCGAACTTGAGAATCTTGTCCCGGCCGGTATAACCGCGTGCCAGACGAATGGCGCTCATGGTCGCTTCGGTACCCGAGGACACCATGCGCACACTCTCGATATTCGGAAAGGCGTCGCAAACCAGTTCGGCCAAATCGATCTCGGAAGCGGTGGGAGCGCCGAAGGAGGTACCGCGACCTGCGGCATCACGAATGGCTTCGATCACCTTGGGGTGACCGTGTCCGACAATCATGGGGCCCCATGATCCAACGTAATCGATATAACGGTTACCATCGGCATCGACCAGAACGCTGCCTGCTGCCCGGTCGATAAACAGGGGATTGCGACCTACGGCCTTAAAGGCACGGACGGGGCTGTTGACGCCGCCGGGAATCACCTTTCGGGCCCGTTGGAATAGCTGGTTGGAACGGGAATCTGGCATGGGAACTTCTTTCCTGATGGAGGTGATGAATTCAAAGATTGCACAGCGTACAAGGTTTCTGACTATCACGCAGCCTGGTCTCTGTCAAGAATTGAAAAGCGGCCGAGGTTCTGAACAATGCTGAATTAGAAATTGCTTTGATACAGCAAGCTGCGATAAGCTTAAAAGCGTTTACTCCGGTTTTCACAGGTGGAGGGAGCGCATGATACATCTGCTGTTGATTCTGGTCGGAGCGGTTCTCGTCAACAATTTCGTGCTGGCGCGGTTCCTCGGCCTTTGCCCGTTTCTCGGTGTCTCCAAAAAGGTGGAAACGGCCCTCGGCATGGGTATGGCCGTCACCTTCGTCATGGTCGTTGCGAGTGCTTGCACCTGGCTGCTTCAATACCTCGTCTTGACGCCCTTCGATCTCGAATATCTGCAAACCATCGCCTTTATTCTGGTCATTGCCACCCTGGTGCAGATGGTAGAGATGATCGTGCGTAAATCCTCACCCGTATTGTACCAGTCACTGGGCATCTTCCTGCCCCTGATCACCACCAACTGCGCCGTTCTGGGATTGGCGGTGCTCAATATCCAACAAGGTTACAGTTTTGTAGAGAGCCTGGTCTTCGCCTTCGGCGCTGCCGCAGGTTTCACCCTCGCCCTGGTACTGTATGCGGGATTACGCGAACGGCTGACGCTTTGCCCTGTTCCCGACGCCTTTCGCGGGACTTCCATCGAACTGATCACCGCCGGGCTGCTGGCACTGGCTTTTATGGGATTTGCCGGGCTGGTGCCGGGTTGAAAGTGAATTGAACATGCTTGCTGCCGTCATCAGTCTTGGAAGCCTGGGATGCTTCGCCGCCATTTTGCTGGCCATGGCCGCAAGACGCTTTGCCGTCAAGGTCGATCCCCGACAAGCGGCATTGCTGGATGTGCTGGCCGGCGCCAACTGCGGTGCATGCGGTTACCCTGGTTGCAGCGCCTATGCGCGGGCTCTGGTTGCCGGTACGGCCCGGCCCGACCTGTGCCGGCCGGGAGGTCCGGAAACCCTAGCGCGCATCGCTACGATTCTCGACATGGAGGTCGCAACTGGAGAACCTCAGATCGCGGTAGTTCGCTGCCGTGGGAATCGGCGACAAAGCCGCGCCAAATACGATTACCAGGGTCTAGAGGATTGTCGTGCGGCGCAAAAACTCGCCTTTGGCCCCAAAACTTGCCCCGGAGGTTGCCTGGGGCTGGGCAGCTGCGTACAGCATTGCCCGTTTGGCGCCCTGAATATCAACGAACAGGGACTGGCGGAAGTCGATCGTGACCGTTGCACCGGTTGCGGCCTGTGCGTATCCGTCTGTCCGCGGCAGGTGCTGGCTCTCGCTCCGGCCAGATCCCATATCCACGTGCAGTGCAACAGTCCCGACGCGGGGCGAAAGGTGAAGAATTACTGTCATGTAGGCTGTATCGGTTGTCGTCTTTGTATGAAAACCGCTCCGGAATGTTTCGTCATGGAGGGATTTCTGGCAAAAGTCAACTACGGCCACGAAAAACCGACGGCCATGGCCGATGCCATGGAACGTTGTCCGCACCACTGCATTCAGGACCTTGCCGAGCCCCGCGAGACCGCGACGCACTCGCCATCCGCTGAGGAACGGACATCATGAAACGCCGCAGCTTTCCCGGCGGGACCCATCCGCCCCAGCACAAATCGGCAACCGCCGATACCCCCAGTGAAATCTGCCCCCTGCCGCCCGAACTGGTGATACCCCTGGCACAGCATGTCGGCGCCCCCGCCGTAGCCTGCGTCAACGCCGGCCAGCGTGTCGGGCGCGGACAGGTCGTAGGCAAACCGAACGGCTTCGTCTCGGTTCCGGTGCACGCCTCGACCTCCGGCCTGGTTGTTGCCGTGGAACCCCGCCCCCACCCCTGCGGGGCGGAACTGCCGGCGGTGGTTTTACAACCGGATGGCGATGACGTCTGGGCCGAGGAATATCTGACCCAAAGCTTTCACGTCCTGACCACCGAGACCATGCTCGAGCGCATCCGCGAGGCAGGCGTGGTGGGCATGGGCGGCGCCGCCTTCCCGACCCACGTCAAACTCGATCCGCCCCACGGCAAGACCATCGATACCGCGATCGTCAACGCGGTGGAATGCGAACCCTGGCTGACCGCCGACCGCCGCGTGCTGCTGGAACAGAGGGATAAGGTTCTCACCGGGCTGGAAGTGCTGCAGAAGATATCCGGTGCCAGGCAAATGTGGATCGGACTGGAGGACAATCAGACCGATGTCGCCGCGTTGCTGGCCCCTCATTGCAAACAGCGCGGTGTCGGCATTGCGGTCATGCCCGCCAAGTATCCCCAGGGAGCGGAACGACAGCTTATCTACGCGATCACGGGTCGCAGGGTGCCGACACGCGGATTGCCCATGGATGTCGGTGTGCTGGTACAGAACATCGGTACCGTCGCCGCCCTGACCGATGCCGTCACACGGGCACGCCCCCTTATCGAACGCATGGTGACCATCAGCGGCCCGAATGTCGTTCGGCCCCGGAATCTGCGTGTGCGCATCGGCACGCCGATCGCGCACCTGCTGAAGCATTGCGGCTTGCGTGAAGAAGCTGCCAAGGTATTGCTGGGAGGACCGATGATGGGCACGGCTCAACACACCCTGGCGGTACCGGTGCTGCGCGGCACCAGCGGAGTGCTGGCATTTCGCCGGCAGGATATCACCGCCCCCGCCGGCGGCTCTTGTTTGCGCTGCGGCCGCTGTGTCGCCGCCTGTCCCATGCACCTGCTGCCGACTTTCATCGCCGATTATGCCCGCCGCGACGCGTTGGATCTGGCGGAACGCTTTGCCGCACGCAACTGTATCGAATGCGGCAGCTGTTCTTTCGTTTGCCCGGCCGGCATCCCCCTGGTACAGTCGATCCGCTATGCCAAAGGCGCCATTCTGGCGCGACGCAGGAGCACTTGAAATGGAGTTTTCCAAGCCATTACTGACCGTTTCCCCATCCCCGCATCTGCACTCCGGCATGACCACCTCCGGCATGATGGGAACCGTCGTCCTGGCCTTGCTGCCGGCATGTCTCGTCGCCGTCTATCTGTTCGGACTGCCGGCTCTGCAGGTATTGCTGATCTGCGTTGTTTCCGCGGCGGCCATGGAGGTGCTATGGCAGAAGGCGACCGGTCGCCGGGTCACGGTAACCGACGGCAGCGCCGCAGTTACAGGGTTGCTGGTGGCTTTCAATCTGCCGCCGTCAAGCCCCTGGTGGCTGGCCCTGCTCGGCGTCCTGCTCGCCATCGTGGTCGGCAAGCAGGTCTTTGGCGGATTGGGACACAATCCCTTCAATCCGGCGCTGGTTGCCCGCATCGTTTTACTGGTATCTTTTCCCACCATCATGACACACTGGTCGGCCCCCCAACCGGGACGCTTTTTCGCCGATGCGGTGACGGCAGCCACTCCCCTGAGCGAAATGCAGGCGACCGTAACGCTGACCGGCAGCCTGCCGCAGAACCCAACCGGGTTCCCGACCGGCTATCTGCTCGGCAACATGGCCGGTTGTCTCGGTGAAGTCTCGGCTCTGGCGCTATTGTTCGGCGCTCTGTTCCTGCTCTGGCGACGTGTAATCAGCTGGCATATCCCGGCCAGCTATCTCGGCACGGTGATCATTCTCTCCAGCCTGTTCTGGGTCATCGATCCGAGCCGCTATCCGAACCCCGTATTCCACCTCCTCTCAGGCGGTCTGATGCTGGGCGCCTTTTATATGGCCACCGACCTGGTCACTTCGCCTTTGACGGGCCGGGGCATGTTGCTGTATGGCTGCGGCTGCGGCCTGTTCACGGTATTGATTCGCCTGTTCGGCAGCTATCCTGAAGGGGTGGCTTTCTCCATTCTGCTCATGAACGCCACCACACCGCTGATCGATCGCTACCTGGTGCCGCGCCCCTTCGGCATGTCCCGCACCGGAGGGCTGCCATGAAAGAAGGGTTGCGCTTCGTGCTGGTTCTGACGATGATCACCGCCCTGTCCGGTCTGGTGCTCGCCACAACCGAGCGATGCACCCGCGTTCCCATCGCCGAACAGCATGCCCGGCAACAACGTAAGGCTTTGCGCGCCGTTCTGCCGGCGGTGGACAACACTCCGAAAGACGATTCCGTCACCCTGACCGACGCGTCGGGGAAAGAGGGATCGCCGCAGAAAACGACCTATTACAGGGGACGACAGCAAGGACGAATCGTGGGCGTGGCCTTTCAGATCGTGGCGGAAAATGGCTATGGAGGGCCGATCCGCATGATGGTGGGGGTCGCGCCCGATGGCAGCCTGCTCGGGATGGCCATCCTGCACCAGAGCGAAACCCCCGGTCTGGGCAACCGCATCAAGGAGCCCGCTTTCCGCCGGCAATTCATCGGTAAGGGGTTGTCCGGCTATCGCTGGAGCGTGCGCAAGGACGGCGGCGATTTCGACCAACTCAGCGGTGCCACCATTTCATCGCGAGCGGTCGTGGCAGGTTTGGCCGAAGGCTTGAAAAAATATCGCGATCATGCAAAGGCGATCTTGTCTTCCTCCGGAGCGAAACCATGAAACTAGCCGACACCTTCACCAGGGGACTGTGGAGCAACAACGCCATATTCAAGCTGGTTTTGGGCATGTGTCCGACCCTTGCGGTAACCACCACCGCCCAAAACGGTCTGGGAATGGGGCTGGCCACCACCAGTGTTCTGCTCTGTTCGAACATGGCGATATCGGCCTTGCGTCATCTGATTCCGGCAAAAGTACGAATACCGGCCTTCATCGTGATCATCGCCACCTTTGTCTCCGTCGCGCAGCTGGTCATGGAAGCCTACGCCTTCGAATTGTACCAGGCTCTGGGTATCTTCATCCCCCTGATCGTCGTCAACTGCCTGATTCTGGGACGGGCGGAAGCCTTCGCTTCCCGTCAACCGCTGCTGCAATCCGCAGCAGACGGCGCCGGCATGGGACTCGGTTTTACCCTGGCGCTGGTCATGCTCGGCGCCATCAGGGAACTGCTGGGCAGCGGCCAGGTGTTCGGAATGCCGGTGCCGGGCCTCAATACCCACCCCATGCTGCTGATGATCCTCCCGCCCGGAGCCTTTCTGGCCCTCGGCTTTCTGCTGGCCGCCATCAACGGCCTGAAGAATCGGAAAAAGTCGTCCTCCGTGCATTGAATCAAACAGCATCCCCACAAAGGAAAACCCCCCGCAAAATTGCGAGGGGTTTTCCTTTTGCCCGAGATTTAGGAATAAGGACTTCAGCACGTGGCTATCCGGAAGCTCCGGTTAGAAACGGCAAGGGTGTCATATTGAAAAAAAATCGTATCCGGATGAAAACGGGTTCACTGATTCTGCAGGCCATACTTCTTGATCTTTCGATGCAGCGTATTACGGGCTATGCCCAACGCGCGAGCCGCTTCGGTTATATTCCAGCGATGCTGCAGCAGGGTTCGCTTGATGGAAGCGGCTTCCGAATCCCGCAAGGCTTCACTACCCGCCGACGACAGGCCCTTTTTGCGCATGACCGCATAGAGGTTCGTCTCCAGTCCCCGCAGAGAGTTCAACAATTGGGTAAGCTCCCCGTCGGACAGATTGGACAGAGCCTCGGTGGTACCGTAGTGCTCCCAAAAACTTTCCAGCGACGGCGGGTTTTGAGGGGTCTCATTCGCAAGGCTCTGTGAAACGACCATGGCCTCCTGTCCGTTCCGAGCGGTCGGCCGAGGCTTGCTGGCAGTCAACTTCCCGGAAAAATGTTCCGGCAGAATGACCTTGCCGTCGCACAGCGCAACCGCCTGCCGCAAGGTGTTGGACAATTCGCGTATATTTCCGGGCCAGTCGTACTGACATAGCAGTTCGAGAATTTCCTCCGACAGGGTCAGGGTCGGATTAAACTGCTTGACGAAGTATTTGGCCAGCATCGGAATGTCTTCCGCCCGGGAGCGCAGCGGCGGGATAACAAGCTTGACGACGTTCAGGCGATAGAAGAGGTCCTCACGAAAGTCCCGCTGCAGCATGGCGTCTTCCAGATCGACGTTGGATGCGGAAATGACGCGCACATCGCAATGAATCTGCTTCTCACCTCCCAGACGCGTGAATTCGCCGGTTTCCAGGACCCGCAGCAATTTAACCTGAATGGCCAGACTGGCCTCTCCTATTTCGTCCAGAAACAGAGTGCCTTTGTTGGCCATCTCAAAAATACCCCGGCGCATGTTGCCAGCCCCGGTAAAGGACCCGCGCTCGTGGCCGAAAAGTTCGCTTTCGAGAAGATTGTCGGACAAGGCACCGCAGTTGATAGGAATGAACATCTGGTCCGAACGTGTCGAGGCCGTATGGATGAAACGCGCCAGGACTTCTTTGCCGGTACCGGTCTCACCCTGAATAAGGACGCTGATATCTTTGGGAGCAATTTTATATGCCAGCGAAACCAGCCGCCGCATTTCCGGACAGGATCCCACCAAAAAACCGATGGACTGAGCGAGTTCGCCCCACTCCTCCTCTTCTTCCTTGCGTCCCTGGAAACTTACGGTCGAGGCCTTTTCGATCAGCCGTTCGATAAGCTTGATATCTTCAAAGGGCTTTTCCAGATATTCGTAGGCGCCCAGTTGCATGGCCTGCACAGCCGTTTTGATGGTACTGAAGCCGGTCATGATGATGACTTCACAGGCCGGCTGGCGGGTTTTGATATGCTTTAAAAGGGTAAGTCCGTCGGTATCGGGCAACTTGAGATCGACCATGGCCACGTTGAAGGTTCCATAGTCGAGCGCCCGCAAGGCCTCCTCTTCGTTGACCGCGGTAACGGTCCGGTACCCTTTCCTTTGCAGCAGACGCCGGAAAAACGTACAGACGGATTCCTCGTCATCGATGATCAGGATATTTACCTTCGACAAAATCACACCACCTTTAAGATTAATTATTGAGATCGTATGCAGGGTCTTTTCGAACCGGTAATCGCAGCGTAAAGCAACTGCCCGCCCCGTATGTGCTCTCCACCTCAAGAGAACCTCCGTGCGCCTCGGCGATACCCAGACTCACGGAAAGACCCAGACCGGTACCCTTGGTTTCCTCTTTGCTCGTATAGAACGGCGTAAAAACACGTTGCAGGTTTTTTGCGGGGATACCGACACCGTTGTCTTTAACCGAAATGAGGATCCACTGTCCCTCTTTTGAATCTTCGGCGTGGGACCGGACCTCGATGACCTTGTCGCGATCGACTCCGCTCAGAGCATCCCTGGCATTGATCAGCAAATTGGTCAGAACCTGCTGTATCTGCCGTCCGTTGGCTTTGGTCAGCGGGAGGTTGGGATCGAGGCTCTTGACAATGGAGATCTGATTGCGATCGATCTGATAATAGATCAGATGCAGAACCCGATCAATTTCTTCGTTGAGATCCGTCTCCGCCATGGGCAGATGGTCCTGACGGGAAAAAGTCAGCAGGTTCTGGATAATGCGCTTGCAACGCAGACCGCAGTTGACGATATCTTCAAGCGGTTCGCGGACCTCCGGGCGGTTTTCGAACTCCCGATGGATCAGTTGTGCCGTACCTATGATGACCGTCATGGGACTGTTGAGCTCGTGAGCCACCCCCGCCGCCATTTCTCCGATGGCGGCCAGACGGGCCGAATGCATGAGCTTGGCCTCCATATTGGTCTTTTGCGTCACATCTTTGATGATATGGGTAACAGCCGTCAAGCGTCGATCTTCATCCAATACTGGATAATAGAAGAGATCAAGAACCTGTCCGGAATCCGTTTCCAGGCGTTTGAATACCGGCTTCGGATCCTTTTTCAGGGTGGTCATGGGACATTCTTCACAGGGCATATCGCGACCATAAAGCCGAGTATAACATTTAAGGCCCTTGTTGTTGCCCTGTTCCGAGGTCATATCCGGCATCTGGCGACCATTATCGAGAAGGATGTTGTAATCCAGATCGAGCAGCAGAATGGGATCCGTAACCGCCTTGAAGGTCGCCTCCCACCCTTGCTGGGCTCTCGACACCTCCTTGTAAAGACGGGAATTCTGTATACTGATAGTCAGATGGTCGGCGAGATGCTGCAAAAAACTGAGTTCTTCCCTGGCATAGGCTTTTTTTTGTGAGCTCCCCACCAGCAACAGTCCGTGCACGGCCGCCCGCTTGTACAGGGGGGCTATAGCCATCGATTGCAGCTCCCCCGCCAATTCGGGGTAAGTCTGGAAAAATGTATCGGAAACGGCCACCGGATCGTGAATGCTCGCCTGCCCGGAACGGACAACATCCCAGACAAAAGAATCATCGGGAATGTTCGGTAGACGCCGGGGTTTGCAGGGCATGACGGCGCGCATGTTCAAACGGTCTTCGCGTAACATGGCAAGGGCCAAAAAATCGCACGGCAAGGCTCGGTGCAGTTGCCGATAAGCCCGCTCGATCATGTCTTCGGTCGACATCTCCAGATTGATGTCTCTGGACAACTGATGCAGAATCTCGAGGCGGCTGTTCTGCTTCAGAATCTCGGCGTTACGTTTTTTGAGTTCAACGTAATAGTTCAGCTTCGAAGAGTTGACCCCGGTAAGATTCTCAATCAGCGTTTTTTTGTCGAGCATGTTTCAAACCAGTTTCGAAAAGGGGTGCCCCCATGTCCGATCGATAAAGATTGATGGCGTCGCAAAAACTCGTCAACTGCTGCGTTGCTGCGATTGCCTCGCTGCTTCGACGTACGTAAGTACGCCTCATGGCTCGACCATCGCGCGCCCTGCATTTGGCGCTTTTTGCTTAGCCACCCCACTTGTTGGTTTTTGCGAAAGCATCAAAATTAAGAGGCTAAAATGCCTTGAGGAACATCTTTTCGATATCCTCAGCAGAGGCATCACGGGGATTGGTTACCAGACAGGCATCGTTGAGAGCGTTCTGACTTAGGGTTTTGATACTTTCCTTTTTGAGCCCGACGTCGGCCAGACTCTTACGCATACCTATCTCCGTGGCTAAACTGCTGACCGCCTCAATCGCTCGCTCGGAAAAATCCCCTTTTCGTTCCTGCTCATGAGATATTTCATCGATCTGACGGGCTATCTGATCGAACTTCTGACGACACACGGGAAGATTGAATTCCATGACATGGGGCAACAGGGTTGCATTGGTTTCACCGTGATGGGTATCCAGCAAGCCGTCGATCTGGTGAGTCATGGCATGGCCCGCACCGAGGATGGCATTTGAGAAGGCTATGCCGGCATTGAGACTGGCCATGGCCATGTTGTGATTCGCCCCGGCGTCCTGACGATCGAACACCGATCGTTTCAGGTTGCCGAAGATCAGACGAATGGCACTCAGGGCATGAATATCCGTCAAGGGAGTAGCCGCCAGCGAAACATACGATTCGATGGCATGCGACAAGGCGTCCATGCCGGTGGCGGCCGCCAGCCGCGGAGATTTGGTGTTAAGGAGTTCCGGATCGATAATAGCGATATCGGGAATCAGCGACTTGGAAATGATGGACATCTTGAGCCGTCGCTGATGGTCGACGATAATGGCAAACTGGCTGACTTCCGAGCCCGTACCGGCGGTACTGGGAACGATCACCATCGGCGGCAGAGGATGACGGATTTTGTTCACCCCCTCATAATCCTGCAGTTCACCGCCATTGGTGGCCAAGGTTGCAATAGCCTTGGCGGAATCGGCCGGACTTCCGCCCCCTACAGCCACCAGGGCATCGCAACGGGAACGAAGATAATGAGCGACGCCTTCGGCGACCTCCAGGTCCTTTGGATTGGACGTAATGGAGGAGAATATCTCGTATTCCAGACCGGCATTGCGCAAATAGTACAAAGCCCTGTCCACCCAGCCCGCTTCGATGATCCCCTGGTCCGTAACGACAAATACCTTCGAGGCTCCGCTGCGAGCGGCACTTTCACCAATCTGGCTGAGTGCGCCTTGTCCGAAAATGATTTCCGGTGTGACGAATTTCCGAATGTTCACGGGACATCCCCCGGGAAGAAGGTTCATCACGCATCCGTCCGACGGCAAGTTGCCTTGGTTTTGCCGAAGGTTCCGAAAACGTCAAAACGGTTTCCCGGTCGAAAGGCTTCAGCATAGTGCCTATTGCCATTGTCAACCGATGGAAGCACATAACGTTTACAGTATATTAATTCGGCAGTTGGAGTCAAAAGAAACTTTACTTCAAGCACCTAGGGCGTGCTCCTCACAAAACACAACTCCCCTGTCGCTGAACCGGAATCATTCCTCTACCATAGCAATGAAGGGGCTCAAAAGATGAACCTTGACGATTTCACCGGCTTTGAAAATATCCTTGTTTTCGGGCAGCAGGGCCAGGGCATCGGCACGCACCATGGTTTTCAGTATACCGGTGTTCTGGTCCCCGGAGCAACTCGCGTAATAACGGCCTTCGCGAATGGCGATGTTGACTCTCTGAAAATTCAGAACCCCAAGACGCTTTTTAGTCAGGTCGGTTTCCAGAACAGCATCGAATTCCTGCTTGATGACCCGAGTATGCCCCATCATTTTTAGTAAGGCCGGCTTGACCAGTTCCTCAAAAGTGATCATGGTCGACACCGGATTACCCGGCAGCGAAAACACCGGCTTGCCGCCCTTCATGGCAAAGGTGGTCGGGCGTCCGGGCTTGATGTCGACCTTACAGAAGAGAGTTTTTACACCGAGTTCATCCAGTACCACCCTAACAAAATCACGATCCCCCGTTGAAACGCCGGCGGAAGTAATAAGGGCATCGGCTTTCAGCCCTTCGCTGATCTTCTCGATATGGCTGGCACGATTGTCCTGAGCTATGCCGAGAACCACGGGTTCCGCGCCGATTTCCTTCAACGCGGCAACCAAAGCCAGCGAATTGCTGTTGATGATGCGATCGTCGGACAGGGGTTCTCCCAACTCGACCAGCTCGTCCCCGGTAGACAAAATGGCCACACGGGGTTTTCTGTAAACCGACACATAGGCTTTTCCGTAGGAAGCAAGCATGCCGATTTCCGGCGGCCGGAGGTAGGTTCCGCGCGACACGATGCATTCTCCCTGTGTGACATCTTCGCCTTTGAAACGAACGTGAGCGCCAGTTTTGACCGGTTTCCGGATATGAACGACGTTTTCCCCCTGGTCCGTTTCTTCGACCGGAACGACGGCATCAGCCCCTGAGGGAAGGGGAGCTCCCGTCATGATTTTGATGGCGGTCCCGGGTTCAACGGTCTTGTCCGAGCCTCCTCCGGCCGGAATAAAGTCGATAACGTTCAGGCTGCTGGGCTGCTGGCAATCCTGACTACGAACGGCATAACCGTCCATGGCGGAGTTGGTCCAGCGAGGCATGTCCCAAGAAGCACTGATATCTTCGGCCAGAATCCGGCCTGCGGCATCGGCGATAAGAACACGCTCCTGACCAAGCAAAGGGACGTTCGCAAGGATCAGATTTCTAGCTTCCAAAAAGCTTGGCATGGTGATGGGCCTCCTTCAGGCGTGGCGGTATCCTCCCGGTCAATTCGACAGTACATTTACCAATCAAGATAGCGAATAACAGAAAATTAAAGCTTCGGCGCCAGCCTGAAGCACGAAAAAATTCAGACAATTCGAGGCGTCGACCCGCACATTCGACCCATGCGGCATAAAGCAACTTAATCAATAGGTAAAACATCGTATTATCTGAAAAAAAACTACAACCCCTGCAGATACCCTGCAGATAAAAAAAACCCTGGTAAAATGATACGCGATGACCCGATGCAAAAAGGTTCTCTCCTCTACCGGAAAGAACCTCCCAGGACACACCGCCTCGATACGAGCAAAGCAATGGTCTCCTTTCCAAAATGGGAGGCTCCGCTGTTTCCGGCGAAACCCATCGGCCCTATTTCCGTGAGAGACAAGTCCCTTTTAGGCTATCGGGCTCGGAGGCACTTTACTGACACGCGCTTGCCGCGTTTTTTTAATTAACCGGATTACGCCGTTTGCCACTGCTTGGTATCCAGCAAATATCACGATATGCCCTTACGAACGGAAAAGTATGATCGTGCGGGTATCGATGACGGCCATCGGGTAGTCGGGTAGATGTACGACCTCTTAAGTTATAATAATGCCAGGAATTTTTCAACCACAAAGACCGGTTTACCGACACGCGCAATCAAGACACCAGCCAATCGAAATTGCGGAATCAGGCCCACACAGCATGCGTTACGAAAGAGGACATAAAGCACCTGTTTTGAACATATGTAACACCCATGGAACACCTCAACACCTCCTCTTGAAAGACACCTGAACACAAGACAGGGCAACCAAGAGAGCATAGTTAAAGCTAACCGTGTTTTGTTTTGATCGAACAGGGAAATTACCCAAGGGGCCACAAGCCGGCCTTTCGCCCCCCTGACACACCCCCTGCAAGGCACGGTGTTTTGTTTCACATTCGGTTTTCGTAAACGGCACTGGCATCCTATTTGCTAATGCCTATAATCCGCGGCTTCAAAAAATTTAAACACTGTTTGACAATTGTTCATTCACGCGTATCCTTGGAGCTTGAAAAGTTGATTTTTTTGATCGGAAGGAGGTGACCCACCGAAACGGTATTGTGATTTTTAAAGTTTGTCGGTGTTAGGTAAGAAAGATTTTCTAGCGGATTTTTTATTTAGCAGTGAAAGCCGGGAGGCTTCCACGTAAAACTCATCTATTGAGGAGGATTCAACATGCCCGTTGTTAATCTCGCAGAAACTACTTACGGCTTCTTCATCCCCAGCGTTACCCTCATGGGCCCCGGTTGTGCCAAAGAAGTTGGTCCCAAGGCCAAGGAGCTGGGCGCTAAAAAAGCAATGATCGTCACCGATGCCGGCCTCCATAAAATGGGCGTTTCCGAAACCATCGCCGGCTACCTGAAAGACTCCGGTCTTGATGTGGTTATCTACCCTGGCGCCGAACCTAACCCGACCGACAAAAACGTTCACGATGGTGTGAAGGTTTTCACCGATAACGGTTGCGACTTCATCGTCTCCCTGGGCGGCGGCTCTTCCCATGACTGCGCCAAAGGTATCGGCCTGGTCACCGCCGGCGGCGGACACATCCGTGACTACGAGGGCGTCGACCAGAGCACCGTGCCCATGACTCCCCTTATTTCGATCAACACCACCGCGGGTACCGCTTCCGAAATGACCCGCTTCTGCATCATCACCA
>ERZ1673962.31-NODE-31-length-122856-cov-4.775059_pt1 | contig 122856 bp, 117 predicted proteins | sample MGYA00580188_ERZ1673962 | MGnify/ENA primary metagenome ERZ1673962 (study PRJEB41334, sample SAMN05608104) | rock metagenome | biome: terrestrial subsurface; feature: shale formation; material: shale | place: USA: Pennsylvania ...
CTATACACGCGCCCATGTCTGGGTGCCTTTGGTGTTTGCGCTCACATCCCCACCGCTGATGGCGCAGGACACGCAAATGCGGTTTGACATCCGCCTTGGCGCTCTCAAGGTCGGCCATTTGGGCGTGGCCGCCAGCGAAACGGATCAAACCTATGCGGTGCGTGCACAGTTCCAGGACACAGGATTGGTCGGCATTTTGGTAGGGATACGGTTTGATGCCCACGCTCAGGGCACCCGCCTTGGAACATCCCTCATTCCGCGCCGATATGAAGAGAACATCGACACAGGCCGGCGCCAAAGCCTCACCCGTTTACAGTATAACGCCGATCTGCCGCAGGTTCTTGACGACACGCCAACCTCACCGCTTTTGATCGCGCTCGAAGATCAACGCGGTACCGTCGATCCCCTCACCGCGCTCTACACCCTTCTGCGCTCGGGCCCCGCGCCATGCGGTCAAAACATTCCCGTCTTTGACGGACGACGGCGCAGCCAAGTGACGCTTGGGCCAATGCGTGACGGTCAGTGTTCAGGCAACTACCGCCGTATTGCGGGCTATTCTGACGCCGAGATGCGCGAACGGGTGAGCTTTCCGCTGACGCTGCGCTTTGCAGGGGCGGAGGGAAAGTCGCATTTGGTCGAGGCCAAAGTCGACACGCTATGGGGTTCGGCGACGCTCACCCGTCAATAAGGCCTCCTCAGGCGCAGCCCCCCTTTTCGCCCGCCCCGCTTTGGCTCATAACGGGGCCATGTTTGAACCGAAACTCCCGATTGATGATGTGCTGGATGCGCTGACCTGTGCCGTGCGCGACACGGGCCGCGCGGTGTTGATGGCCCCGCCCGGCGCGGGCAAAACCACCCGCGTGCCCTTGGCGCTTTTACCGCATATCACGGGACGGATCGTAATGTTGGAACCGCGTCGATTGGCGGCCCGCTCCACCGCCGAACGCATGGCGCAAACGCTGGGGGAGGCTGTTGGGCAAACGGTCGGCTACAGGATGCGCGGCGACACCAAACTGTCGAAATCCACCCGGATCGAAGTCGTCACCGAAGGCATTCTGACCCGGATGTTGCAAAGTGACCCGGAACTGACCGGCGTCGGCGCGGTGATTTTTGATGAATATCACGAACGCTCGCTCAATGCCGATCTGGGCTTGGCGCTGACTTGGGAATTGCGTCAAGTGTTGCGCGACGATCTTGTGGTCATCGTCATGTCGGCCACTTTGGACGCAGATCCCGTGGCCGCGCTTTTGGACGATGCCCCGGTGATCCGATCCGAAGGCCGGGCCTTTCCAGTCGACACCCGCTGGTTGGACGCCCCAACGCCCAAAGCGCGCCGCTTTGAAGACGCGATGGCGGATTTGGTGATCGAGGCGGTCACACAAGAGAGCGGATCGGCCTTGGTGTTTCTACCCGGTGAAAGCGAGATTCGCTGGGTTGAGGCACGGCTCAGCGGGCGTGTCCCCACCGATTGCGCGGTCCGTCCTCTGTTTGGCGCGATGAAATTTGCCGACCAGCGCGCAGCAATCGCGCCCTGTGCGACGGGTCGCAAGATCGTGTTGGCCACCTCCATCGCCGAGACCTCTTTGACCATCGAAGATGTGCGCATCGTCGTGGACGCAGGCCGGGCGCGGCGGGCACGGTTTGATCCGGCCTCGGGCATGTCGCGGCTGATCACCGAACGCGCCTCAAAGGCCGAGGCCGAGCAACGCCGGGGCCGTGCCGGACGGGTTGCCGAGGGCGTGTGCTTCCGATTCTGGACCAAGGGCGAAGAAGGCGCAATGCCCGCCTTTGCCCCGGCCGAAATTGAAACGGCAGACCTCACGGGATTGGCCTTGGAACTGGCGCTTTGGGGGGCGTTTGAATCGGACCTATCGTTTTTGACGCCCCCACCACCGGGGCCTTTGGCGGAGGCGCGTGCCTTGCTGCATGGGCTGGGCGCGCTGGATGAAACGGGACGGATTACGGCGCATGGCAAGGCTCTATCGACCAAACCGCTGCACCCAAGACTTGCACATATGCTGCAATTGGCGGGGGCGCAGGCGGCAGATTTGGCGGCTTTGTTGAACGAACGCGATCCTTTGCGTGGCGCGGGCGTTGATTTGGCGCTGCGCATCCGCGCGCTGCGTACGCCGGGTCAGGGGACACCGGGCACGATGGATCGCGGCGTGATCGAGCGGGTGAAACAGGAGGCCAAACGGTTGCGTGCGGGCGCGAGTGAAGGCCCCAAAATGAGTCTGGGTGAGATGGCCGCATTGGCCTACCCGGACCGCATTGGCCTGCGTCGCAAAGGCGATCAGGCGCGCTATATCCTATCGGGCGGCAAGGGCGCGGTGATGGACGATGGCGATCAAATGGCTGGCGTCCGGTTGATCGTCGTCACCGACACAGACGGCGCGCCGCGTGAGGCAAAAATCCGGCAAGCCGTGGAACTCACTGAGGCAGAGCTGCGCGCGCTTTATGGCGAGCAAATCGTGTGGCGCGAGATATGCCAATGGGACAAGCGCGAAAAACGGGTGGTGGCGCGCAAACAGGAGTGTTTTGGCGCGCTGGTCTTGGAGGATCGTCAGTGGAAAGAGGCCCCGCCTGAGGCGATGGCCCTCGGGGCGCTCGACGGGCTACGCCAGATCGGATTGCCATGGAGTGACGCTGCCAAACGCTTTGCCGCACGGGTGCGTTTGATGGGAGATGATTTTCCCGATGTCTCTGAGGCGGCTTTGATGGAGACGCTTGAGACATGGCTTTTGCCGCATCTCAAAGGCGCGCGCTCCGAGACGCAATTGCGGTCTCTGGACATCACCGAGGCGCTCCGCGCAATGTTGGATTGGAGCCAGATGCAGCGGCTGGACACAGAAGTGCCCGGACAGTTCGTCAGCCCGGTCGGGCGCAAATTGCCGATTGATTATTCCGGCGAGCACCCCGAGGTGACGGGCCGCATTCAAGAGTTTTTTGGCACCACCACCCACCCGACGGTCGGGCCAAACCGCGTGCCGCTCAAGGTGGTTTTAACCTCCCCCGCGCATCGTCCGGTGCAGGTCACGATGGATTTGCCTGGGTTTTGGAAAAGCTCCTACGCCGATGTGCGCAAGGATATGCGCGGGCAATATCCGCGCCACCCCTGGCCCGAAGACCCGACCGAAGCCGATCCAACTCTGCGGGCAAAACGGCGCGGAACTTAGGCACCCCGCCTTTGCTGCACTGCATCATTTCTAAGCGAGACGGCATATCCCCCCGGATTTGGTGCTGAAAATCCGGGCACTCTATAATTTTGACCCAAAACCCCGGCCAATCTGCGGGTTCTGAATTGCCTAATTCAAGAGCCACGCTCAAAAGCAGATGTGAAGCTGATTCACAGGCGATCGCAGAGTGGCGATCCGACCTTTTGTCCCAAAGACCGGGACGCGCGGCAATGGCGCTGCATTCTCACTGAAACGAAACTGGGCTCGCATGAGGCGACCCGCGTTCTGAGATGGAGTGCCATTATGTCGAAGAAACACCTAGTGATCGTTGGAAATGGGATGGCGCCTGGGCGGATGTTGGAACATCTGTTTGAGGTGACAGACGCCTATGACGTGACGATTTTCAACGCCGAGCCGCGCGTCAACTATGACCGGATCATGCTGTCGCCGGTGCTGTCGGGCGAAAAAACCTATGCCGATATCATCATCCATGGCGAAGGCTGGTATGAGGAACACGGGATCACGCTCCATCAGGGCGAAAAGATCACCGAAATTCACCGCAACGAGCGTAAAGTCGTCTCTGAGGCCGGGCGCGAAGTGGCCTATGACAAGTTGGTGATCGCCACCGGGTCGAACCCGTTTATCATCCCTTTGCCGGGTCATGATCTGCCGGGCGTTTTGGCCTATCGCGATCTGGACGACACCGGCGCGATGATCGAAGCCTCCGACAAAGGCGGGCGCGCGGTTGTGATTGGCGGCGGGCTTTTGGGACTGGAAGCGGCGGCGGGTTTAAAACAGCGCGGCATGGAGGTGACGGTCATTCACCTGATGCCCACCTTGATGGAACGCCAACTCGACACGGCGGCTGGCTACCTGTTGCAAAAGGAATTGGAAGGCCGCGGGATCGAAGTCCTGTGCGAGGCCAACACCAAACAGATTTTGGGCCAAGATCGGGTTGAGGGCGTGGAACTGGCCGATGGCCGGGTGATCGACGCCTCGCTCGTGGTCATGGCCGTGGGCATCCGCCCGAACGTACAACTGGCACAAGAGGCCGGGCTTGAGGTCAATCGCGGCATTGTGACGGATGCGACGATGAAAACCTCCGACCCGAACATCTATTCGGTCGGGGAATGTGTTGAGGTCGGTGGCCTGGTCTATGGCCTTGTCGCACCGCTTTACCGCATGGCGAAAGTGGCGGCGGATCACTTGGCGGGCGCTTCAGAAATGGCCTTTGCCCATGCTGAAACACCGACAAAACTCAAGGTCACCGGTTGTGATCTCTACTCCGTTGGCGATTTTGCCGAGGGCGACGGACGCGAAGACATTGTGCTGCGCGATGCGATGCGCGGGACGTATAAGCGCGTGATCCTCAAGGACAATAAGATCATCGGCGCGGTGCTTTATGGCGATGTCGCCGATGGTGGCTGGTACAACGAGCTGTTGAAATCCGGCGAAGACATCTCCGAGATGCGCGAGACATTGATCTTTGGTCAGGCTTATCAGGGCGGCGCGGGGGCTGACCCTTTGGCCGCGGTCGCAAATCTCTCGGATGATGCGGAGATTTGCGGCTGTAACGGCATTACCAAAGGCACAATTGTGACCGCGATCCAAGCCAAAGGTCTGACCTCGCTGACCGAAGTGCGCGCCCATACCAAAGCCTCGGCGTCTTGCGGCACCTGCACCGGGTTGGTTGAAAATGTCATGGCGCTCACCTTGGGCGATGCGTTTCAATTGCCCGCCTCCGAGGGCATGTGTCCCTGCACCACCCACAGCCACGGCCATGTCCGCCGCTTGATCAAAGCCAAGGGCCTCAAATCCATCCCCGCCGTCATGCAAGCGCTGGAATGGACCACGCCGGAAGGCTGTGCCAAATGCCGTCCGGCGTTGAATTATTACCTCGTGGCCGATTGGCCGGGCGAGTATGTCGATGATCAACAGTCGCGGTTCATCAACGAACGCGTCCACGCCAACATCCAAAAGGACGGCACCTATTCGGTCGTACCCCGGATGTTTGGCGGCATCACCACGCCGGACGAGCTGCGCGCGATTGCCGATGTGGCGGACAAATATGAAATCCCAACGGTCAAAGTCACCGGCGGGCAGCGGATCGACCTTTTGGGCGTCAAAAAAGAGGATTTGATCCCGGTCTGGGCCGATCTCAATGCCGCCGGGATGATTTCCGGGGCCGCCTATGCCAAGGGCCTGCGCACGGTGAAAACCTGTGTCGGTTCCGATTGGTGCCGCTTTGGCACCCAGGACTCCACCGGCTTGGGCATCAAACTTGAGCACTATCTCTGGGGCGCATGGACCCCGGCAAAACTTAAACTCGCCGTGTCGGGTTGCCCGCGCAACTGTGCGGAAAGCACCTGTAAGGACATCGGCATCGTCTGTGTCGATAGCGGTTATGAGGTGCTCTACGGCGGGGCCGCCGGGCTTCACATCCAAGGTACGACCAAACTCGGCACCGTGCCGACCGAAGACGACGTGATCGAGGTGGTCGGCGCATTGACGCAATATTATCGCGAAACCGGGTTTTATCTGGAACGGATTTACAAATGGGCGGATCGGCTGGGCTATGACCACATCCGCGAGGTGATTCTGGACGATCCGGAACAGCGCAAAGCCTATAATGCACGCTTTGCCCATGCCCAGAGTTTCGCGCAAGTGGACCCATGGGCCGAATTTGTCGGCGGCAAAGATGCGCATGAATTCAACCCGATCAACATCAGAAAACTGGAGGCGGCGGAATGAACGTCCAGACCAAAACCTGGGTCAGCATCGGCCCGCTCACCGAGATTCCGCGCCAAGGCGCGCGCTGTGTCAAAAACGGCGACATGAGCATCGCGGTGTTTCGCACCTCACACGATCAGATATTTGCCCTCGAAGACAAATGCCCGCACAAGAACGGCCCCCTGAGCCAAGGGATCGTACATGACGGCTGCGTCACCTGCCCCTTGCACAATTGGGTGATCTCGCTTGAGACCGGCGCGGCTCAAGGCGCAGATGTTGGTCAGACCACCACATTCGAGATCAAGATCGAAGACGGCAACGTGCTTTTGGCGCTGTGACCTTTTCAGGTCGGGCGCCTCTTACCGAGACGACACCAGTTCGCGCCAAAACAGTGGCGCGAACAGGGCGTAGACTGTGGCCATTTCGAGCCGCCCCAAATACATGCCAAAGGTCAAAACCAGCTTTGACGGCGTGTTGAGCGTGGCGAAATTACCCGCAGGTCCGATGATATCCCCCACCCCCGGCCCGACATTGGCCAAGGCCGTCAGCGAGCCGGAAATGGCGGTGGACATGTCTTGGCCGAAGAAACTCAACAGGATCGCCATCACGCCAAACGTGGCGGAATAGAGCACAAAAAACGCAATCACACCAGAAAGCGCATCGGGGGCGACAGGGCGGCCTTCGTATTTGACAAAAGTGACCCGGTGCGGCGCGTAGCTTTTGCGGATTTGTGCAATCAACGCCCGCCCCGCCACCAACCAGCGCATCGCCTTGGCCCCGCCTGCAGTGGACCCGGTGGCCCCGCCCACAGCGGTCAAAACGAAAAAGGCGGCAACGGCAAAAGGTCCCCAAAGCGTATAATCCGTGGTGGCGTAGCCAGTGGTGGTGACGATGGAGACGACATTGAACGCGACAAGGCGGAGCGCATCAAACAGGGTTTCACCCCGCACCATCATGAGCCAAAGCGACAGGCCGGATATGGTCAACGCAAGGGTCGTCAACATGGCGGAAACCTGTTCAGACTGCCAAACGCCGCGTCGGACCCCTCTGATATACCACGCAAAAGGCAAAGCGCCCGCGAGCATGAATGCGGTGCACACCCATTGCAGGAAGGCGCTGTCGAAATGGCCAAAAGACGCATCATAGCCGGAATAGCCCCCCGTTGAGAGCGTGGTCATCGCGTGGGTGACCGCGTCAAAGGGTGACATGCCGCCGATCAGATAGAGCAAGCCGCAAAGGAAAATCAAAGCGAAATAGATTTGCAGCGTCGCAGAGGCAAACATCGTGGCATTGCGCAGTTCTTTGCCGCCTTGTTCCGAGCTTTCAGAGCGAAACAATTGCATCCCACCGACTTTCAAGATCGGCAAAAGCGCGATGCCGGTGACGATAAAACCGACACCGCCAACGGCCTGAAGCATGGCGCGCCACAAGATAATGCCCCTCGGCGTGGCATCCAGACCGGACATAACGGTGGAGCCAGTGGTGGTGATGCCCGACATCGCCTCGAAAAACGCATCCACAAAGGACAGATCGAACAGGTAAAGCGGCCCCGCGCCACACAGAGCGGCGACCATCCAGACCGACGAGGTCATCAAAAACGTGTGCAGCGGCCGCAGCCCGGTGGCGTCCGGCGACGTGGCCAGCGCAAGCGCTCCGCCGAGAAAGCCAAACAAAAGGGCGGGCACTTCAAACAGGCTTGCGGTGTCAGGAAAAAGCAGCGCCACAACGCCCATGAGAGCGGCGAAAAACACCATCACCAACCCATTGATGAAGACGACGAAACTCATGTGCCACTTGCCTTGCTGTGGGCCGCCGTGGCCTCAATCTGGAGGCTCAAGCGATCATGCTTCTGAAAACCACGAAGCCCCTCTCCATGCAAGGGGTGGCATGGAGAGGGGCGGATTTCGCATGGGCGTTGTGTCGGGCGGGTCGCTGCACGCCTAGATTTATCTCACGAAATTTGCCTCAACTGTGGGACACGGTTCCAGCCCATGGCCCGTGCTGCCCCGCGCCGCCATCGACCCGCTCAAACCCGTGCGCGCCAAAGAAATCGCGTTGTGCCTGGACCAGATCGGTGGTGCCGCGGCCCTGACGCATGGTGTCGAAGTAGGCCAAGGCATTGGCAAAGGCCGGGATTGGCAGACCTTTGAGCGCAGCATAGGCGACCACACGGCGCAGCGCGGGTGCGCCCTCGCGGATCATATCCGCAAAGGTCGGCGCAAAGATCAGTTGATCATGGGGCAGGCCCGCGCGGATCGCTTGTGCCATGTCGTCAAGCAACGCCGAGCGGATGATACAGCCTTCGCGCCACACTTCGGCAGCGGCGGCAAGATCAATGCCCCAATCATAGGTCGAGGAGGCGGCAATGAGGATTTTGAAGCCTTGATCATAGGCAATGAGCTTGGCCGCCAAGAGCGCTTTTTCAAGCGTGGCATCAGAGGGCATCGGCATGGTTTCAACCGCATCATCGCCAAACAGCGCCTGCCCCGCCTCGCGCGTGGCTTTTTCCGAAGACCACGACCGCGCGGCCACGGCGGCCTCGATGGTAGAGGGCGATTGACCCAGGGTGATTGCCTCAATCGCGGTCCAACGCCCGGTGCCTTTTTGGCCCGCCGTATCGACGATCACATCGACCATCGGCTGGCCGGTTTTGGGATCAGCGGTCTGAAGCACCTTACCGGAGATTTCGACCAGATAGGATTTGAGCGGGCCTTTGTCCCAGGCTTCAAACAGCGCGCCGATCTCGGATGGGGTGCGCCCCGCCCCATCGCGCAACACCCCGTAGACCTCGGCAATCATTTGCATATCGGCATATTCAATCCCGTTGTGGACGGTTTTGACGAAATGCCCGGCCCCATCCGGGCCAAAATGCGCCGCACAGGGCTGACCATCATGTTTGGCGGAAATCGCTTCGATGATGTCGCGGATGACCTCATAGGAGGCTTTGTTGCCGCCAACCATGATCGATGGCCCATGACGCGCGCCCTCTTCGCCGCCCGACACGCCCATGCCGATAAAGTTCAAACCCTTTTCTCGCAGCGCCGCCTCGCGACGGCGAGTGTCGTGAAAATTGGCGTTGCCCGCATCAATAATCATATCGCCCTCATCCAGCAGCGGCCCCAGATCTGCGATCACCGCATCCACTGGCCCGCCCGCCTTGACCATGATGATGATCGCACGCGGCTTGGACAGCGAGGCCACGAAGTCCTCATAGGTCTGCGCCGGCACAAGCCGCTCGACCAAATCGCCTGCAGAGGCCACAAACGCATCTGTGACCGCGCTAGTGCGATTGTAAACAGCGATGGGAAAGCCGTGATCGGCAATGTTGAGCGACAGGTTTGCGCCCATGACGCCAAGGCCAACGAGGCCGATACGCGCGTGTGACATGATAAGGTCCTTTTGACGTTCGAGAATGTGGCAAGGGCACAGATGCGCGGGGTTTTCAGAACCTCAGGCCGCCCGGCTCCCCTTTCAGATATAGCGCTATCATTCAGGAACAAGACATTTTCCAAGAAAACTTGAAATCCTCTGCGCCTTGCTCTATGTATATACAACAAACAAAAACACAGGCACGTTTCTCACCGATGGTTATGCTTTTCAAATCCGCCCTAACGGGGGTCTTGGACCCCCTTTTGCGCCGCCCTGACCGGGTTCAGGCGGCGGCTTTGTGTTGGCGTAAGGGTAAGAAAGGCAAAGAGGTGCTTTTGATCACCTCGCGCGACACTGGTCGTTGGATCATCCCCAAAGGTTGGCCGATCGAGGGGTTGGACGGCGCGGGCACGGCGGCGCAGGAGGCTTGGGAAGAGGCCGGGGTCAAACCCGGCAAGATTAAGCGTCAGCCGCTTGGTCTCTACCACTATGTCAAACGCCTCTCCAACGGTATCCCTGCCCCGATCGAGGCCTCGGTCTACCCGATCGAAGTGGCGCGTTTGGCGGATAAATTCCCCGAATGCCGTGAACGCAAACGCAGTTGGATGTCGCCCGAACAGGCGGCCATGCTGGTGGACGAACCTGAGCTGCAGGACCTGCTGCGCGCGTTTTAAGGCACCCCTGCGCAGGCTTGCACCCCAAGGCCAAGTCCGGCCGGTGGCCACAGGTCCCGGTTTGCATGCCTTACTTTGTCATGAAACCCTTGAAATACGGTGGCAGGCGCGGTAGCGCTGCGCCGCTTGTAACAATTTTATGACGACCCTCGGGGAGGGAAAGCCATGAGGGATCAGCATGAGTGACCAGGACGGCAAACAGTGGACCACACTGGACAAAGACCTCAACCGCATCAGCCAGCTTGAACATGCGACGCTCTACATCGGGCGACCGATGGTGGGCTTGGGTGTGGCACTGGCCTTTATCATCGTGGCGGGGCTTGGTGCGGCTGTGGTGTTTGGCGGGCAACCGGGGTCGGCCCTGGTGATCGCTGCGGCGGCTTTGGGCGCCTATATGGCGATCAATATTGGTGCCAATGACGTGGCCAACAATATGGGCCCTGCGGTGGGTGCGAATGCATTGACCATGGGCGGCGCGATTGTGATTGCGGCGCTGTGCGAAAGTGCGGGGGCGTTGTTGGCGGGTGGCGATGTGGTCTCGACGATCTCAAAGGGGATCATCGACCCATCCGCCATGGCAAACACCCAGGTGTTCATCTGGGCCATGCTCGCGGCGCTGTTGTCCTCGGCCCTTTGGGTCAATTTGGCGACATGGATCGGCGCACCGGTCTCCACCACCCATGCCGTTGTCGGCGGTGTCATGGGCGCGGGCATCACGGCGGCGGGCTTTGCCTCCGTCAACTGGGCCTCAATGGGATTGATCGCCGCGTCTTGGGTGATTTCGCCACTGTTGGGCGGGGTGATTGCCGCCGGATTCTTGTGGTTCATCAAAGCCCAGATCATGTACCAGGACGACAAAATCGCAGCGGCGCGCCGTTGGGTTCCGGTTCTGATCGGCATCATGATGGGCGCGTTTGCGACCTATCTGGCGATTAAAGGGCTTAAGAAACTGATCAGCATTGACCTGACAACCGCGCTCCTGATTGGTGCGGCGGTTGGCGGGTTGTCCTATGTGATTTCCGCGCCTTTGGTGCGCCGTCAATCCGAGGGGCTTGAAAACCGAAACAAATCATTGAAGGCGCTGTTTGCCCTGCCCTTGGTAATCTCGGCAGCCCTTTTGTCCTTTGCCCATGGCGCCAATGATGTGGCCAATGCGGTCGGTCCGCTGGCCGCGATTGTGCATGCCAACGCCTTTGGCGAATTCGCCGGCAAGGTCAATATCCCGCATTGGGTGATGGTGATCGGCGCGCTTGGGATTTCTTTTGGTCTGGTGCTGTTTGGGCCGAAACTGATCAAAATGGTCGGCTCACAGATCACCAAACTCAACCCGATGCGCGCCTTTTGCGTCGCACTCTCTGCCGCGATCACGGTGATTGTCGCAAGTTGGCTGGGCCTGCCCGTATCCTCCACCCATATCGCCGTGGGCGCGGTGTTTGGCGTTGGATTTTTCCGTGAATGGTATCATGATAAACGTCTGCGCGAGACTGTGGTCAAAGAGGCGGTGCGCGTGGCAGATGAAGAGCGGAGGCGGCGCAAACTGGTACGGCGCAGCCATTTCATGACCATTGTCGCGGCTTGGATCATCACCGTCCCGGCCTCGGCGGCCCTTTCTGCGGCGGTGTTTTTTGTCCTGTCGCATTTCACAAACTGAGCCGGACCAGACCGCAGCCAACACAAACGCGCCCAGAGTGTCCTCGGGCGCGTTTTCTTTTGCAAAGCCTGACCTCGGTTAAAACCCGACACACCAGCGCATGATCGCCTTTTGCGCGTGAAGCCGGTTTTCCGCCTCGTCGAAAATCACCGATTGCGGCCCGTCCATCACATTGTTGGTCACCTCATCACCGCGGTGCGCGGGCAGGCAGTGCATGAACAGCGCATCGGGGTTGGCATGTGACATCAGCTTGCGATCAACCCGGTAAGGGCGCAGTTGATTGTGCCGACGCTCCCGCGCCGATTGCGGATCATGCATCGACACCCAGGTGTCGGTGACCACAAGATCGGCACCTTTGACCGCCTCTTCCGCGTCGCGCACGATTTCGATCTTTGACCCTTTGGCGCGCGCCTCTTCGATAAAGCCCATTTCGGGATCAAGCGGCTCTGGCCCGGCGAAGGTGAAATCGAACCCAAACTGACCGGCGGCATGAATGAACGAGGCGCAAACATTGTTGCCATCGCCACACCACACCACCTTTTTACCTTTGATCGGGCCGTTATGTTCCTCGAATGTGAGGATATCGGCCATGATCTGACAGGGATGGGTGCGGTTGGTCAGGCCGTTAATCACCGGGACGGTGGCGTATTCGGCCATCTCCAACAGGGTTTGTTCTTCAAAGGTGCGGATCATGATCATGTCAACATAGCGCGACAAGACGCGAGCGGTGTCGGCGATGGTTTCGCCATGACCCAGTTGCATATCCGCGCCCGAAAGCACCATGGTCTGGCCGCCCATTTGGCGCACACCCACGTCAAAAGACACGCGGGTCCGGGTCGAAGGCTTTTCAAAAATCAGCGCGACCATTTTGTCTTTGAGTGGCAGCTCGGCATCCAGCGCGCCTTTGGGTTGGCCCAAACGCGCCTGTTTGGTGGCTTTCGCGCTTGCGATGATCTGATGAAGATCGTCGGCACTCGTGGTGTGAATATCTAGAAAGTGGTTCATTTTACTATCTTTTCTTATCTCAGAGCGCCTTGGCGGCGGCATCAATCCGCGCCACGGCGTCGGAAATGTCATCGTCGGAAATGTTCAGCGCGGGCAACAGCCGCACCACATTGTCGGCGGCGGGTACGGTCAAAATGCCCGCCTCATAGCCCTTCGCAACCAGATCACCCGGCGCGACTTTGCATTTGAGGCCCAGCATAAGCCCCTGCCCGCGCACGCTTTCAAAAACGTCCGGGTGGGCGGCGACAAGACCTTCGAGCTTTTGACGCATCAGGCTCGCCTTGCGGTTCACCTCGGCCAAAAACGCCGGATCGGACACGATTTCAAGCACTTTGGCCCCAATGGCACAGCCCAAAGGGTTGCCGCCATAGGTCGAGCCATGGGTGCCCGCCGTCATGCCCGACGCAGCCTCTTCCGTGGCCAAAACCGCGCCCAGAGGGAAGCCCCCGCCGATGCCTTTGGCAATCATCATGATGTCCGGCGTCACGGCGGCGTATTCATGGGCGAACAATTTACCGGTCCGGGCCACACCGCATTGGACCTCGTCAAAAATCAACAGGATGCCTTTTTCATCGCACAGATCGCGCAGGCCTTTGAGGCACTGATCGGGCACGACGCGAATACCACCCTCGCCCTGAATCGGTTCGATCATGATCGCCGCGGTTTTGTCAGAGACAGCCGCCATCAGCGCATCGTGATCGCCAAAAGGCAGATGGACAAACCCCGGCATCAAGGGACCAAAGCCATTGACCATTTTCTCGGCGCCCGAGGCGGCGATGGCCCCGGTCGAGCGGCCATGGAAACAGCCGTCAAAGGTGATAATCTCGATCTTATCCGGCTGGCCCTTGGTGTACCAATATTTGCGCGCCATTTTGATCGCCAGTTCGGCGGCCTCGGTGCCCGAGTTGGTAAAGAAACAGGTGTCGGCAAAGGTCAGATCGACCAGCATATCCGCCAGCTTTTCCTGCGCCGGGATTTTATAGAGGTTGGAAACATGCCAGAGCGTATCGGCCTGATCCTTGAGGGTCTGCGCCAGGTCCGGGTTGGCATGGCCCAGCGTGTTGACCGCGATCCCCGCGCCCAAGTCCAAAAAGCGTCGTCCATCCGCCTCAATCAGCCAAGAGCCTTCGCCTTTGACGAAAGACAGCGGAGCCCGGTTATAGGTCGGCAAAACGGAAGAGATCATGGGGTTTACCCTTTTGAATGAACAGGCCCCATGGGTGGCGCTATGCCTTGGGGCTGTCAACGGTTTCGGAGTGATTTATGAGGCTGATGCGCCAGTTTGGCGCGAAAATGTGCCGGATTGGGCACGGATGAACGGACGTCAGAGAGGCGTTAGCGTCGACGTCGGGGCGTGGAGATATATGTGGTCACGGTGTTCATGCGCCGGGTTTTCCGGCAAATCGCCCGCCAAGTCAAAGCAATTCTCATGTGGCAGGTTTATTTCGCGGGCAGGAATTTGGAATTGCCCAAGCTTTGCGTGCCGCCACCGCCCACAGAAATGCGTTTGGCCACCATTGGTTTGGCCGCAACTTGCGCCGCGCCCAAGGCAATTTGGCGTTTGAGCGCCGCAACCCGGTCACTCAACGCCATGCCAAACCCGACTTTGCGCCCATCGCGCACCCCCATGGAGGAGACGACAGAGACAATCGCGGGCCGCACCCCGTCATAGGCAAAGACCGGCGCGCCAGAGGAACCAAAGGTGATGTCACAATCGAAACTGTAAATATCTTGCGAAAAATCAATCACATGGCATTCGCGCTGAATCGAAAGCGCGTCATTGCGACCCCGCCCGTAGGAGGCGACCATAAGTTCTCCACGGGGTTTCGAGGTTCGGTGAATGGGAAAGGGCGCAGCTTGGGCGCGGGCAATCGGCGAGGCCAGTTTGATCAGCGCCACATCGCGGCGAATATTGCCCGCCGTCACGCTATCGGTGATGTCATAGCCGGGCGTCACGGCCACGGCGATCCCGCGCGAGGCGGCAACATAGTCGCCATTACGCAGCCCGGCGCGAAAGGTGATTTGATCTGCCGCATAGGGGCGGTTTTTGCCATCCACCACACAATGCGCCGCCGTCAAAACCAGATCCGGCGCAATCAACGCGCCCGAACAGGTCAAATGCCGCGCCACATCCAGCCGCCCAACGCCCTCCCAGCCAATCAATTCGGCACGGCGATCAGCGCTGTCCAATTCGCTGGGCAGGCTGTCGGAGGCAAAGGCCGCAAGCGGGACGAGCAGGAACAGAATAACGGCAGAAAGGAAACGGACCATGGCACACCTAAAAAAGACAATGCCATGGTATATAAATGGTGAATTAGGCCAAAATTTGGCGCTTAGGATTTCAACTTGGTGCCGCGTTTGAACAAGACCCAACAGGTGAAAATCAGTGCCGCCGTCACGACGCCCATCACCACAAGGCCAAGCCATGGCGAGCTGTCCGAACGGCCAATGATGCCAAAACGCACCCCGTCAATCAGGTAAAACACCGGGTTGAGATGGGTGATAACGCGGAACCACTGCGGCAGGCTTTCGACCGAATAGAAGGTGCCGGAGAGGAAGGAGAGCGGCGTGATGATGAAATTGGTGATCGCGGCCATTTGGTCGAATTTCTGCGACACGACCCCGGCCAAAATGCCCAAAGCCCCCAAAAACAGCGCCCCCAACGCGATAAAGGCGAGCGCAAAAAACGGATGTGCCAGACCAAGCCCGACAACAAGTGCCATGCCCAACCAGATTGCCACGGCGACGAACAGCCCCCGCGCCAATCCCCCGGCCAGATAGCCCAGAACCAATTCAATGGGTGACAGCGGCGGCATCAAGGTGTCGACAATGTTGCCCTGAACCTTTGAGATCACAATCGAGGAAGAGGTGTTGGCAAAGGCGTTTTGGATCACGGTCATGGTCAAGATGCCCGGCGCAAGGAAATGCACGAAGGGCACCCCCATGACGTCCCCGCGCGACGGGCCGATGGCGAGGGAGAAAATCGTCAAGAACAGCGCAGCCGTGACCAAAGGCGCCAAAAGCGTTTGGGTCCAGACGGTGGCAAAGCGGCGCACTTCGCGCATCGCCAGTGTGTAAAGGCCAAGCCAATTGACCCGACCAAACCGCCGCACCCCCATTTGCACCTCATTATGTGCCATTTCCATTGCCGCTCTCCCTTGCTATAACCCGTTTTGCCCCAAAGGACGCCGCGTGTGGAAACCCGTATTACGATTTCCGCCCGCGCCCGCTTGTAACCGCAAGCGGTGTGTTTAAAATAGGGGTCAACACGAATTCTCAAGCGGTCCTGCCTGCAAACGGGTTGTGCAGGGGCGCTTTTCGCGGTTTGGCTGAGCCGAAAGGCCACCATATGCCGCAAGACAACCGAAGGAAGCATCATGTCCTGGACCGATGAGCGCGTCGAAACTTTGAAGAAAATGTGGGGGGAGGGTCAATCCGCCTCACAAATCGCCAAGGAGCTTGGCGGTGTGACGCGCAACGCGGTGATCGGCAAGGTCCACCGTTTGGGCCTCTCGAACCGTGCGGGCACGACGGGTGCTGCGGCCAAACCGGCGGCGGCAAGCCCGGCCCCCAAACCCAAACCCGCGCCCAAACCCAAGCCCGAACTCAAAACCAAGGCGGACGCGCCTGTGGAAAAAGAGATCGAGCCCGCAGCAGAGCCCGCACCTAAACCGATGAGTGCGGCGCGCCGCCAGATCATTCCGGCGGGGCAGCCCTTGCCGCCACAACCCTCGGCCAATGAAATTCCGGCTGAGGCGCTGGCAAAGGTCAGCGAAGTCGAGAAAAAGGCCAAACGGATTTCCGTGATGGAACTGACCGAGAAAACCTGCAAGTGGCCGATCGGTGATCCGGCAACCGAGGATTTTTGGTTCTGCGGCCTACCTTCTCAGGCGGGTAAACCCTATTGCGAGGCGCATGTGGGCGTGGCGTTTCAACCGATGTCATCGCGCCGAGACCGCCGTCGCTAACGCGACGCAACCTCTTGAAACACGTTATTAAAGCGTCACGCCTTTAACCTGAAACGGGGGAAAGGCCTGACGCTGCCAGACTAATCAATGTTGTGGGCGTTCCGCCATAAGCCCGTGAAATCGGGTTTATGGCGGAACGCTTTAAAGGGCCGTTTTTAACAAGCGGCTCTATATATTTATGTGGTAAAGGTTGCCCGACTTTTCGACCTGTGCGCGGCGCCCAACGATCATGGCTGTGCATTTTAGACCACCGCACCCTGCCACTCTGCGCGCTTGCTTCACTGAAAACACCCCCTATTTAGAGAGCACCCCAATAAAGAGGACCGACATGGCAGCCATCATCTCCATTCGCGATCTGAAGAAATCCTATGACAACGGCTTTGAAGCGCTCAAAGGCGTGTCTTTAGACATTGAAAAAGGCGAAATCATTGCCCTGCTCGGCCCCAATGGCGCGGGCAAAACCACGCTGATCGGCGCGGTCTGTGGGCTGGTCACGATCTCTTCGGGACAGGCCTTGGTCGGCGGGTTTGACGTGGCCAAAGAGCCGCGTCGCGCCCGCCGTTTGATCGGATTGGTGCCGCAAGAACTGGCGCTCGATCTGTTTGAGACGGTGTGGAATTCGGTGCGGTTTACACGCGGGTTGTTTGGCCTGCCCCGCGACGATGCCCATATCGAAAATGTGCTCAAATCCCTGTCGCTTTGGGATAAAAAAGACAATCAATGCAAAGAGTTGTCTGGCGGGATGAAACGCCGGGTGATGATCGCCAAGGCGCTCAGTCACAATCCCGAAGTGTTGTTTTTGGACGAACCGACGGCAGGCGTTGACGTCAATCTGCGCCGCGACATGTGGAAAGTGGTCGGCGATCTGCGCAACACTGGCGTGACAGTGATTTTGACCACGCATTATATCGAAGAGGCCGAAGAAATGGCCGACCGCGTGGCGGTGATCAACAAAGGGTCGATTCTTTTGGTCGAGGACAAAACCCAGTTGATGCAAAGCTTTGGCCGCAAGGTTTTGACACTGGATTTGGGCGCACCGCTCGCAACTCTGCCCGAAAGCCTCGCCGATTATGATCTGAGCCGCTCCGAAGACGGAAAACAGCTGTCCTATGCCTATGACACCCGCGAGGCGCGCACCGGGATCACCCGGTTGATCACCGATCTGGCCGCCGAGGGCATTCATGTGCGCGATCTCGACAGCACAAAAAGCAGCCTTGAGGATGTGTTCCTTGATCTGGTGGAGGAAAAGGCATGAACTGGCGCGCGATTGGTGCAATTTACCGCTTTGAAATGACGCGGTTTTTCCGCACCATCTATCAATCCATTCTCAGCCCGGTTCTGTCCACCGTGCTCTATTTCGTGGTCTTTGGCGCGGCCATCGGCGGGCGGATCGACACGGTCGAAGGCATCGCTTATGGCGCTTTTATCGTCCCCGGCCTGGTGATGTTGTCGGTGCTACAACAATCCATTTCCAACGCCTCTTTCGGCATTTATTTCCCGAAATTCACCGGCACGATCTTTGAACTTTTCTCTGCCCCCGTGTCATTTTTCGAAATCGTCATGGGTTTTGTCGGCGCGGCAGCGACCAAGAGCCTGTTCGTGGCGGTGCTGATCATCGCCACCTCCTTTGTCTTTGTCGATCTCCACATCGTCCATCCAATCTGGGCCATGGTGTTTTTGATTCTAACGGCGCTGAGTTTCTCACTTTTGGGCTTTATCTTGGGCATCTGGGCGAAAAGTTTTGAACAGCTCAACATCGTGCCAATGTTGGTGGTCACACCTTTGGTTTTCCTCGGCGGCGCGTTTTATTCCGCCGCGATGTTGCCGGGAATTTGGCAGGTCGTGGTGAAATTCAACCCGGTTCTGTACCTGATCTCAGGCTTCCGCTGGGCGTTTTTCGATGTCGCGGACGTACCTGTGACCCTCTCTCTGGCGGCGATCACGGTGTTTTTGGCACTCTGCCTTGCGGTGATCGGGTGGATTTTCAAAACCGGATGGCGGCTTAAATCCTAAATTCAGCGGGCAGTTGGTTGGTATTTGCACAGCTATCCGCAAATACCCGCCGATGATCGTTCGTCTGTGCACAAATTCTGTTTGACCCTGTGGAATTGTGTAAACTCCACGGGCGCTTAGATTTGCTGCATCGCAACACAAACAACCCCTTATCAAAGAGAGTTTCGTATGAAATCTATCCTGTTGTCCTCCGCCCTGATCCTTGGCCTTGGCGCTGCGGCTTCCGCAGAGCCGGTGAAATACGTGCTCGACGCCTCGCACAGCCAAATCGTGTTCACCTATGAGCACTTGGGCTTTTCGACCACCACCGGCGTGTTTTCGGGCTTTGACGGCGAAATCATGTTTGACGCCGAAGACGCCGCCGCCTCCTCTGTCACCGTCGCCTTCCCGACCGACAGCCTTTACACTGGTTGGGCCGAACGCACTGCGCACTTCCTGACCGACGATTTCTTTGGCGCAGAGGCCAACCCGACGATTTCCTTCACCTCCACCGGCATCGAAGTGACCGGCGAAACCGAAGGCAAAATCACCGGCGATCTGACCATCAACGGCATCACCAAATCGGTGGTTTTGGATGCGGAAATGACCCAGATGGGCGATCACCCGATGGCCGGCAAACCTTGGGTTGGCTTTGACGCCGAGACCTCCGTGCTGCGCTCCGACTTCGACATGGGCATGTACACGCCCTATATCTCTGACGAGGTTCAGATCGAAATTTCCATCGAGGCGATGCAGGCTGAATAAGCCCCCTCCCGACGCCACAGACATAAAGAAGGCCGCTGGATCACTCCAGCGGCCTTTTCTATTGCGCCGAAACGCCCCGCTCAGGGCGCACGGGTCGCGGTCAGACTGACATCCACGGTGACAGAATAGCCCACGGTTGATTCGTCCGCATACCCCGCGCCCATGCCGAAATCACGGCGATCCAAGGTGGCTTGTCCTGCCATCGTCGCCGTATCCCCTGCAAGATCCAGGGTGAAATCGAGCGTCACAGGCACTGTTTGCCCGACCAAGGTCAGCATGCCCGCCACCTGATGGTCTGGCCCAGCCCCCGTGCGGGTGATCGGACCGGCAAAGGTGGCGGAGGCATAGGTCGCGGTGTTGAAAAACTCCGGCCCCTGCGCCTGTGCCGTGACCGACCCAAGAGTGAGCGAGGTCGTGTCGATGGTCACGGACACCTCCCCCGTGCCCGCGCCCGGGTCATAGGCAATGGCGGCGGACCAAGTGGCAAAGCGGCCCTCGACACCCGCCCCCATTTGCATGACGGTGATCCCCAGACTGCCCTCTTGTACGGTCCAAGCGGGCAGGTCAGAGGTGGGAACTGCGGCGGTTGCGACGGGCGCGCTGGTCGGCATTTGTGCGGCTTCGGCTTCCGGCATCGGCGGCTTCGGCCCAAAGACCGCAAAGCCAATCACCCCAGCCCAAAGCACGATCGCAACCAGCGGCGGCACGGCATGGGGCGTGGTGGCCCTTTGACCCGGCGTTCCGGCATCGCGCCCCTGGAGCATCCGCGCCAAAACACCATCGCGTTCGAACACCGCATGTTTGAGCGCCCCCGCGATGTGCAGACCAACGGTCAGGTAGATCACCAAAGCCGACAGCCCATGCACCGCGCCCGCCGTCTGGGCAAGGGTTTCGGATTTAACGACGAAAGGCAGGTTTTGGCCAAAGGGCCAAAGGATCGGCGCAAAGCCACTTTCCGCCGAATGCAGCACCCAACCGGACAGCGGCATGACGATGATCGCACCATAAAGCGCCCAATGGATGACCTCGGCCAAAAGCGTCTCAGCCCGGCGCGCAGGATGCACCGGCACCGGGCGCGGCTGGGTCAGCGCCCAAAGGATGCGCAACACGGCGAGAAACAGAACACTGACGCCGATGGTTTTATGTACGGAATAGAGAGTTTTAAGGAACTCGGCCGTGTCCGCCGTGCGCGGAGTATTTTCGCCGATCAGGCCCAGCGCCAGATCGGTCAGGATCAAAAGCGCGATGACCCAGTGAAACAGACGGGCGATCAGCCCGTAGCGAGTGTCGGTGTTGGCCAGCATTGTGAAACCTTACGTTGGGGAGGGAACGTTTGGTCCACTCTACGCCAAGCTGCGCATCAAGGCACCCGATTTGGCCGCACAGAATTTGTGCGGGGACGCGCGAGTGGAGCCTGCATAACGCAGCCCCATGACGCAGCAAAAAGGGCGCCCCAACGGACGCCCTTCTCTCGGGGTGTGGCAAAAATCAGAAGGTGCGAGTCCAGCCGATCGAAGCGGAGATTTGGCTCATGTTCAAATCAACCGTGCCGCCCGTTGGTCCCAATGGGGTCATTTCCGGGCCGGAGACGGTGTTTTCCGGCACATAAGAGAGCGAAAAATCAATCCGGTCGCGTGCATTTATCTGACGCGATCCGCCAACCGTAAAATGATCTTCGACCACACCGGGAGCCAGGATGCCAAAGGTCACATCATCCGCGCCCACCGGGTTCGCCGCATGGGCATAGCCCACACGCCATGTCATATCCGGCGAGGCCTTCCATTCCGCCCCCAAACGGATCACTTCCACATCCTCCCAACCAAAACCCGCGCCGCCATCGGCACCAAGCGCGCCTGAGGACATGGGATTGGCCACGGCCGGCGCATCGGAGTAAAAGATTTTCTGGTAATCCAGCAGCAAGGCCAGATCAGAGGTCGGTTGATACGCCAGACCAATGGTGACCGAGGGCGGGATGTCAAAATCGCCCCCGCCCTCAAACAGCCCGGCGTATTTATCAAACTCGGACATGTTGAATTTCGTTTGCGCCGAAAGACCGAGGGTCAGTTGATCACTCAGCTCATATTGCAGACCAACGCGCAGGCCGAGGCCGGTGGAATAATCATAGCCATTGTCGGAGAGCGCGGTTGGATCGACGGAAATGCCGGAAAACGCCGCAAGCCCTTTGGCCTCAAACGCCTGCACTGCCAAAGTCGGTGCGATGCCATAAGACAGCCGCCCGAGTTTTTGCGCATAGGTGACCGAGACAAAAAGCTGAGTCAGATCGACCCCCGATTCTCCGCCGCAAAACACCCCCGTGCCGCCGCCACAATTGGCATTGGGCACGGCATCATAGCTTGTGTTCATTCCGCCATTGCCATAGGCGGCAAAGTTGACCACCGCGCCGTTCGACAACGGCAGGTTATAGGCGGCGTTGGGGACGGGGAAAAACGATTTGCCGCTGTCGATGGTGCCGGAGGGGACAAAGCCCGTGCTGTCACCCGTAAATCCACGGCTTGGCGAAAATGCCTGAAGGCCAAGGCTCATTTCCCGGCCCACAGTGGCGACACTCGCCGGGTTGATCGCGCCGGACATGGCGTCTTGAGAATAGGCCACCCCTGCGCCCCCAACACCGCGTTGGGCGGGGCCATAGCCCAGCGCAAAATAACCTTCGGTCGCGCTGGCGGTTTGGGGCAAAGCGCCAGCCATCAGGCACAGCACGACGGGTCCCGCAAAACGGGTTTGGTCTTTGACGAACATTCTTTCCCTCCATTGTTTTCGGGGATGCGACCGCACTCCTCCTTGCGGCGTGATCGCGCCCGAATTCGCGTCACGCGAACATCCCGCGACGCTGTGCATATTATTTATGGGATCACAGTGCCGTGATCTCCATAAACTTATGCGAATATTTATAACCATGCGACAAAATTTTCCGCCGCGTAGCAGCGCAAGGCACGCCGCAACGCAACAGGGCTTTTCCGATCATCCCGTTCGGAGTATATCGCGAGGATGAGTCAGAACCCGCCCAACCTCCGCCCCGATCTTGCGCCCAAAGCGCAGTTTGACACTGTCGCTCGCCCCGAGGACCGCAATGGCCAGCCCACGATTGGGATGGTCTCTTTGGGCTGCCCCAAAGCCTTGGTCGACAGCGAACGCATCCTGACGCGCCTGCGCGCCGAAGGCTATCAAATCAGCGCCGATTATGCCGGGGCCGATGCGGTCATCGTGAACACTTGCGGGTTCCTGGATTCGGCGAAAGCCGAGAGTTTGGAGGCCATCGGCGAGGCCTTGCAGGAAAACGGCAAGGTCATCGTCACCGGTTGTCTGGGGGCTGAGCCCGACTACATCACCGGGGTCCACCCGAAAGTTTTGGCGGTCACCGGTCCGCATCAATATGAGCAGGTTTTGGATGCCGTCCACGGCGCCGTGCCGCCCTCCCCCGATCCGTTCATCGACCTTCTGCCCGCTTCTGGCGTAAGCCTGACCCCACGTCATTTCAGCTATCTGAAAATTTCCGAAGGCTGCAACCACGCCTGCAAATTCTGCATCATCCCGGACATGCGCGGCAAATTGGCCTCGCGTCCGGTTCATGCGGTGTTGCGCGAGGCGGAAAAACTGGTCGAGGCAGGTGTCAAAGAACTCTTGGTGATCTCGCAAGACACTTCTGCCTATGGCTTGGATCGTCGCTATTCGACCCATCCGTGGAAAGACCGCGAGGTGCGCAGCCACATCACCGATCTGGCGCGCGAGTTGGGCCAATTGGCCTCCGCCGATGAGCTTTGGGTCCGGCTACATTACGTCTACCCCTACCCGCATGTGCGCGAGTTGATCCCTTTGATGGCGGATGCGGGCAACGCGGTGCTGCCCTACCTCGACATCCCGTTCCAACACGGCCACCCGGATGTTTTGAAACGCATGGCGCGGCCTGCGGCCTCGGCCAAGGTTCTGGACGAAATCGCCGCCTGGCGCGGCATGTGCCCGGACATCACCCTGCGCTCGACGTTCATCGTCGGCTACCCCGGCGAGACCGAGGCGGAGTTTGAATATCTGCTGGATTGGTTGGACGAGGCGCAATTGGACCGGGTCGGATGTTTTCAATACGAAAACGTCGCGGGGGCGCGCTCGAACGCCCTGCCCGATCATGTGGCCCCCGAGGTCAAACAAGAGCGCTGGGACCGGTTCATGGAACGCGCCCAAGCGATTTCCGAGGCCAAATTGACGGCCAAAGTCGGGCAGCGGATGCAGGTCATCGTGGACGACATCGACGAAGACGGCATCGCCACCTGCCGCACCAAGGCCGACGCGCCGGAGATTGACGGCAACCTGTTTATTGACGCGAGGACTGAGGGGCTGAGTGTTGGGGATTTGGTGACTGTGGAGGTGGATGAGGCCGGGGAGTATGATTTGTGGGCGAAAATGATAAAGTAGACCTAAACCCTTCCTTTCTCGGTTTTGCGACTGCATTTGAGAATGCTCTCGAAGAACAAAGAGCAGAAATCGCAAAGGGCTTTGAAGCGCGCAACAAACTTCTCAATTCGGCTCATACCGCTTTATTCGCATGCATCGCATCGGTTCACTCAAGAGACGGCCGAGAATTCCCCCTTAACAAAGCTACCGAAAAAGCTCACCGCTTTGCCATCCACGCAGCTACAATTCAGGGCATTCACCTAATCAAAGCGGCCATTGCGACAGCTAGTTACGCTCAAGCAGCCTCCTTAATTCGACAAGAAATAGAAGCTGTTGAAGCATGCAGAGGGTTGCGTCAAGAGAAGCAGAAAGAAGGCTACACTCCTCGCGTAAAGGCACTACGACACTTGGGCGCTGATTACGGTCGATTAAGCGAAATTGCACACTATTCGAAATCGAAAATCTTGTTGGACTTTACAGATGCACTTGGATCTGGAGTAGATCACAAACTGAATGAAAATTTAGAAAAGCGCCTGATGGGTCTCCACATTGTAGCGCTGCTTGGAATTTGCCTAGACGCTGCGGAACTCCGCCCCTTCTCGAATGAAGAAATGATGTCGCCAGATGAACATGCATGGCTTACATCGGTTTGTGGCATACTCGCAGATCATGGCATATTGTCGCCAAGCGCCTGACCCGAGGGTGGGCGTGTCAGCGCCCGCCCTGTGGGGCGGGGCAGGCGCTGAGCGATGACTGCGTCATCGCTTGGTGCGAACTGGGAGCGACCACGACACCTTGACCTCACTCCCTCTGATCGGTTGAAGTCTCCCCAAACGGAGGACCCCCATGCTCAAAAACTACAAAGACCTGCTCGGCGCGGCGCTGGCGATGATTGAGACGATCCCGACAGAAGAGGCGATCAAGCTCGTCAAAGACGACTCCATCGTGTTTGTCGATCTCAGAGACCGCCGCGAGTTGGAGCGCGAGGGTCGCATTCCCGGCGCGTTTCATTGTCCGCGGGGCATGTTGGAATTCTGGATTGACCCCGAAAGCCCCTACCACAAACCGATTTTTGCCGAGGGCAAGAAATACGTGTTTTACTGCGCCTCGGCGTGGCGGTCTGCCTTGGCGACGAAAACCTGTGTCGAGATGGGGTTGGAGCCGGTGGCGCATGTCGGCGGCGGGTTTACGGCGTGGAAATTGCACGGCGGGCCTGTCGAAGAGGTCGAAAAGCACTAAGACACTCTCAAAGCCGGTCCAAATAATAGCGCACCGCATCCTGGACATGGCGAAACCGATCGCCGCCCAAATGTTTGCCGCCATACCAACGGGTGACGACGATGAGGTGATCGGTCAGGCCTTCACGTTCCAACATCCGCAGGATCACCATTCCCGCGCCGCTTTCGCCGTCATCGTTTTTGACGGGCGTGCCATCCGCGAGCAAAAGTCCCCATGTGTTGTGGGTGGCCTTGGCGAATTTCTTTTGCTTGCAGAGGGTCTTGATCAGGACCTTTGCGGCCTCCGCGTTGGCACAGGGCGCGCCTGAGACGGCGTATTTGGAGCCGCGATCCGAGATGATGCCATCGAAAATCTGCATAGGCCCGGTATAAATGCCCCGCGCGCCGGGCACCACAGCAATCCGACCCCGCCAAGCCGGGGTCATATCAACGACAGCGTGGAAATTCATGATATTATGGCGGGGCTTCGCGACGGATTGGCACGCCTGTCGCGTAAAACGTGAAAGCACCGTAAAGGAAAGACCATGTCCACCCTCCGTAAATTCGCCACACCGCTGACCATCGGTACATTTTTGATCGTCGGGATCACCGGCACGTTTTGGTATTTCCATATCGTCACCGATTTGGGACGCTGGCTACATGAGATCATCGGATTGGCGATGATGGCCGTGGTGGTCTTTCATGTGGTGCTGAACTGGCGACCGTTTAAACTCTATTTCAAACGCCCGATTGCCTTGGTTTTGATTTTGGCCAGCGTGGCAGTCACCGGCTACGCCTTTGTAGGCGTGGGCGAGACCGAAGGCGCAGGCGGGCCGCCAAACTTTGCCGCGTTCTCGGCGTTTTCGGATGAAAGCCTGACCACGCTGGGGCCGATCTTTGACACCACAGGTGAGATTTTGGTCACGCGCTTGACCGATGCAGGCTATAGCGGCGTCTCCCCCACCTCCACCATCGCGGATGTGGCGGGCAGCAATGTCCGCGCGCAGATGACCGCGTTTTCGGCGCTGGCGGTTGATGGGTCGGGCTTTGGCGGCCAAGCCCGCGGCGCCGCAGCACGCGATTGATGTTGTCACCATCAATCATGCGAAAGGGGCCGATCTGGCCCCTTTTTGCTGCGTCAAAAGACCCGGTCAATTCGCGCTGATCTGGCCCTGAACCGCACGCACATAGTGGAGTTCTTGCGTGTTCAGGCAGTACTCGGGCGGTAAAACTTGCGGCCCCTGATGGTCCAAAAGCCAAATGATACACGCGTCATGTTGAGTGCAATCACCGCATCGGCTCACCATATCAGACAGTTCTTGCAGTGAAATGTCGCCCGAGGCCGCCGCACGTTCGACATCGGCACCAAGGCGCTCGGCCATCCCATGCATCAGGCAGGCGTTGCCCGGACGTGGGTATGTCAGTTGAAAGGGGGCTGTCTGTGACATCATTCGTCCTCCATAGGGCTTGGGTTACCGTACCGCGAGGCGTTCAAGATCGGCTTTATTGCGGCAATAGCCCGGAGCCTGTCGTGCGGTCGTTTCCATCTCTGCATGGGCGTCGAGAAATTTGACGCAGAGATCGGGGCAGGTGCAGCTCAGGCAGCGATAAACGCGGTTATGGCCTTCGACCTCTGTCGGTCCTTCGCCACGCTGCGCGATCTCGGTCAAATCCACGCCTAACGTTTCCGCCATCCGATCCACCAAAAGAGCATGCGTGTCATAGTGTCCAAATTTGGTCATAGCGGCCTCCGATCCACGGTTGAGATGCGTTAAATATCCGCAGCAAACCAACCACGAGGCGGCGCACAGACTCTTTGATCCGTGTCAAAAACGGGGGCTGAGGGCCGCTATCGCCGGGATTGCCGCAAACATGCATAAAATTAAGGCGCTCATTGCCGATTTTTGAAACTGTTGTGGGCACGATCTGAACACGTGTCCAATTCGAATCTCAAACCTCAGGCCATGGTCGGCATGTGAGGATCGAACCTGTCGCTGTTTTGGGTCGCACAGGGCAATATGGTTGGCGCAGATTCCAGAAACCAACGGTCATGGGGTCGGCTTTGAGTGTCTGAAGACATCCCCGCCGCTCAAAGAACCAGCACACCCAACCCGTGCAACAACTCTGTTGCTTGGTTTTTCGAAATGATCGCGCCTTTAAAGCAAGTCGCCGTCGAGAAGGTCAGAACGCCAAGGTCCGCTGCCCGCAGGTCTGCACCTTCAAATCGCGCGGTCGCAAGATGCGCATTTTGCAGGCGGCAATTGTCAAAGGTCGCATCACGAAAATCACACCCGGCCAGATCAGCCTCGGTAAAATCGATGCCATCCAAGTGACATTTTCGAAAATTCATTTCGCGCAAAAATGCACTCGATAGAAGGGAGCCGTTGAAGTCTATTCCAAGTGCATGCGTATCCTTAAAGTCTGCGCCTGTGAGCTTACAATCGTGAAACTTGGCGCTGGACACATCCGCTCCCGTCCAGTTTGCAAGAGACAGGTTGCAGGCCTGAAAATGCGCATCCGACAGGCGCGCGTAGCTGAAATCAGCCTTGATCGCTCTGCACGTCAAGAATGTGCACTCTTCCATGAGTGCGCTTCTAAAGCTGCAATCTTCGAAAACGCATCCCTCAAATCGAAACTGTGACAGGTCCATCCCATCAAAACGCTGCGCACGAAACTCGCATGAGATAAAATCCGTCCTGTCGAGATTGCTGATGTCCTCAATGATCTCCATTGGTGGCCGAGCGTCCTTTCCACGACGTTACATCGTGGGTCATGCAATGTGTTTGGATTGTGCGCCCTTCGGCACGGACCTACAGCGTCGCCATGGTCCGGCGCACGGTTTCGATCCGTTGCGTGTTCGGCGGGTGCGAGCCAAGAAAGCGATCGCCCGGATCGGGAATGCGGGTAAAATATTCAGCTCCGCGCACCGGGTTATATCCGGCACGATAGGCGATCACCGTGCCCAATTGATCGGCCTCCAACTCATAGGATTTCGAATAGCTCCGCGCGCCCACCGTGGCACCGATGTTTTGCGCGGTCTCAATCGTCGAGGCATCCCCCCCAATCGCCGCAATCAACACGCCGCCCAAAAGCGCGCCCGTGATGGCCGTCTGCTCCGTGCGTGCCAAGTGACCCGCGATGTGATGCGAGGCCTCATGCCCCATCACAAAGGCCAATTCGTCGGTGTTTTGCACATCCGCGATCAAAGCGACGGTAAAGGTCAGGACAGGCCGACCGTTTGCGTCCAGAGATTGCCACGCGTTCGAAGGGGCTTTGGGATCGGTTTCGACCACAATTTTGAAATCGCAATTCGCCCCAGCGGTGCGGGCGCGACATTCGCGTTCGGCCACGGGTTCGACCCGAGCGACGACCGCGGCAAAATCACTGACCGAGACGGAGCCAGATCGCGACACCGGCGCGGACATAGATTGGGATTGCGGGCGGCTGTCCACAGGCGGTGTCGTGGTCATGTCGACACAGCCGGACAATAGCCCCGCGATCATCACAGTTGCGAACATGTGTTTCACGTTAAAGACAGTCCTTTTTCATCACACCCGAAAGACATGACATCACAGAGATATGCGCCTTAGAAATAGGCGCATGTTGCGCCCCTGGCCAGTCACACAAATGTGCGCACTTGCATTCGGCCATGGGCAGAGTAGCATCGGGACATGTTTACCATTGAACACGACTTCGACGCCACCGTTGTGACCCTTATGGACGAAGGTGAATTCGTCCTGCAAGAGGATGTCATCATCAATGCCTTTTCCGAATGCGTGACGATCGAGCAGCTTGATCCACGCACGGATCGGGTCCAGAAAATCACCCTGTCGATGCGACAATTGCATGATCTGGGTGCGGCTTTGGACCTCCCCGAGGGGGCGTATCGGGTGACGCCCGTCAAAGACTAGACACCAAAATCAGCTCCGGCGAAACACCTTGTCGCGCGAGGTTTCGCCGCGCACCAGTTCGAGCGTGGATTTGGCAATGCCCAAAGATTTGGCCAAGAGTTTCACCACGTCTTTCGTCGCCTTGCCGCCTTCGGGTATGGTTGTGACATAGACCCGGACCTGCCCGTCCTCCACCGTCACAACATTGCGTGAGGCTTTCGGCGTGACGCGCACGGATAACATATCGCCGTCAAACGCCGCCTCAATCGCCTGTTTCAACGCCTCTTTGTCCATCTTACTCGTCTGTAATTGCTCGGCTTATCGGCCTAATTGCATTTGCCCGGTTGAATCTGACTGTAAAACCTCCGACATGAAACATCAAACGCGCAACCAAAAGGCCAGACATGCCCAACCCCAATTCTGCCGCCCTCGATTTTTTGCTCACCCGTCGCTCTCGCCCGGCCAAAACATTGGTCGCACCTGTGCCGGACAAATACGCGCTCAAACCGATCCTGACGGCCGCCCTGCGCACGCCGGATCATGGGAAATTGGAGCCTTGGCGGTTGATTGTGTTGGAAAAAGCGGCGCTGACGCGACTGGCCGGGATGATCGCGCCTTTGGGGCACAGCCTCGGGATCGACCCGGAAAAGATCGAAAAAGCCCGCCACCAATATGCCGATGCCGATCTGGCCGTGACGGTGGTGTTTTCGCCAAAAGACAGCGAAAAAGTCCCCCATATCGAACAGCTTTATTCCGCAGGCGCTGTCTGCCTGTCGCTTTTAAACGCGGCTTTGGCGGCGGGTTGGGGGGCCAATTGGCTGTCTGGTTGGGCCTCGCATGATCGGTCTTTCGTGGAAAACGGTCTTGGCCTTTTACCGCACGAAAGCATTGCGGGCTTCATCCACATCGGCACAGAATCCTGTGCCCCGCCCGAACGCCCCCGCCCCGAGTTGGATCAGGTTGTAAGCTGGGTGGATCAGTGATGTTTGGCGATTTTTCCAAAGCCTTAGGGCAATTGGGCGACAAACGCTTTCAGGCCGTGTTGCTCAAAGGATTGGGCCTGACCGTGGCGCTTTTGGTTGCAATCTATCTGGCCTTTGTCTGGGTCATCGGGGTGTTTGTGCCGGACACATTCTCCCTGCCCTTCATCGGTGAGGTGCATTGGATCGACAATGCGCTCTCAATCGGCTCGTTCTTCTTTATGATCCTGCTGTCGATGTTCTTGATGGTGCCGGTGGCCTCGGCCTTTACCGGGATTTTCCTCGAAGAGGTGTCGGAGGCCGTCGAAGACCGGCATTTCCCCGGCCTGCCGCCTGTGCCGCGTCAAACGATCTCTGATTTGGTGATCGACAGCTTGGGCTTCCTCGGTGTGATCGTCGCGGCCAACCTTGTGGCGCTGGTGCTGTACCTGTTGCTCAACATCGCCGCCCCGGTGATCTTTTGGGCCTTAAACGGCTTTCTGTTGGGACGGGAATATTTTCAAATGGTTGCGATGCGTCGCCTTGGCCGCGAGGGCGCAAAAGCGGCGCGCAAACGCCATATGCCGGAGATTTGGCTGGCCGGCGCTTTGATGGCGGTGCCTTTGTCGATTCCCATCGTGAACCTGTTGATCCCGGTGCTGGGGGCCGCCACATTCACCCATATGTTCATGCGACTTGAGGGCAAACAGATCCGTTAGGGGTTAGCTGTCGGCCACGGACGGCAGGTTTGCCGTCCAGTCCATATCATGCCAGGTGATGCCGCTGTAGCTGATCAGCCCGACAAGCACGATCCAGATCGCAGTGGCAAACACCGTCACCCAGATCGCTTTGCGTTTGGGATTGTAATTGGCCGGAGCGCCGTCATGAGTGCCCGCCACTTTTTCCCCCATGTCCCCTTGGGTTTTCAACCCGATGGGCAGAGCGATGAACATGGTCATGAACCATGTCACGGCATAAAGCACGATTGCAGAGGTGATCGCCATAACGCGCTCCTTTTCGGTTCAACCGACTTAAACTTGTTCCAACTCGACCAGGCAGCCGTTGAAATCTTTCGGGTGCAAAAACAACACCGGCTTGCCGTGCGCGCCGATTTTCGGTTCGCCCGTGCCCAAAACCCGTGCGCCCGCCTCTTTCAACTTATCGCGCGCGGCCAAAATGTCATCGACCTCATAGCAAATGTGATGAATGCCACCCGCCGGGTTCTTTTCCAAAAACCCGTTGATCGGGGAGTTTTCACCGAGCGGGTACAACAGCTCGATCTTGGTGTTGGGCAATTCGATAAACACCACGGTCACACCATGATCCGGCTCGTCTTGCGGCGGATTGACCTTAGCGCCCAGCGTGTTGGCATATTGCGCCGCAGCGGCGTCCAGGTCAGGCACGGCGATGGCGACGTGGTTGAGGCGTCCGATCATGATGTTTCCTCCAAAAGGCAGCTCTTTGGCCCCAGCTTATCACCCGCAGCGGGGTGCCTCGCAAGGGCAAAGCGGCAACGTTTTGCGCAACCATTGTCCAGCTTGTCTCTCGGTTAACCGCTCATTCACCAGTTTTGCGGTTAACTCTGAGTCGCACTGGATGGAGCTGTGACCAATGACCGATGATCTTGAAAGCCTGTTGGCGCCCCAAAGCCCAACTCCCGAACGCCCTCTTTTGGGTCTGACTGTTCTTGTTGTCGAGGACAGCCGGTTTGCCTCTGAGGCGATGCGGCTTTTGTGTTTGCGCTCGGGCGCGCGTATTCGCCGCGCCGACAGCCTTCAGTCCGCACGTAAACATTTGCGGGTCTACCGCCCAAATGTTGTGATCGTGGATCTTGGCCTGCCCGACGGATCGGGCGCGGAATTGATTGACGAATTGAGCCACGCCCGCCCCGGCGTTGACGTTATTCTGGGCATGTCGGGTGACAGTGGTGCTGAGGCACTGGCTTCGGCGGCCGGGGCCAATGGGTTTATCGAAAAACCGATTTCCTCGCTGGGCGCGTTCCAGGAAAAGGTTCTCTCTTGCTTGCCGACGGGCACGCGCCCCACCGGGCTTCATGTTATCACTGACGAAGAAATTTGGCCGGACAAGATCGCGTTGCAGGATGACTTTGTCCATATCGCCGATCTTCTGACCACCGATGGTGGCGAAGATATGTTGGATTACATTGCACAATTCCTGTCGGGCGTGGCACGCACGGCTGGCGATGCGGAAATGGAAACGGCGGCGCATAGCTTGGCCGATCACCGCGAACAGGGGCTGCCCTATGGCTCTGATCTGGCGCGGATTGCCGGGCTGGTTCAGGCCCGGATCGAACCGCGCAAAGTGGTGTGATCCACGCGCTTTGGAGGCTGTGACGGCGATACCCATCCAGCAGCGGTGCCGCCTCACATCCCAAAAGCAAAAGGCGCGAAGGATGCCCTCGCGCCTTTTCTCTGTTTCAAATTTCACAGCCCTGAGACTGCGCCGCGGCCCCGCCTGTTCAGCACTGAAACAGCCCATTGGGCCGTTGTCCGAGCCGCCTCACTCTTGTGGAATGACCCGGATGTTCAACTCGCGCAGTTGTTCGTTGGTCGGCTCATTCGGAGCGCCCATCATCAGGTCTTCGGCGCGCTGGTTCATCGGGAAGAGAATGACTTCGCGGATGTTGTCCTCATCGGCCAAAATCATCACGGCCCGATCAATCCCAAGGGCACAACCGCCGTGCGGCGGCGCGCCGTATTGGAACGCGTTGACCATGCCGCCAAAGCGTTTTTCGACCTCATCCTTACCGTAACCGGCCAGTTCAAACGCCTTGAACATGATCTCCGGCTTGTGGTTGCGGATCGCGCCGGACACCAATTCATAGCCGTTACAGGCCAGGTCATACTGCCAACCCAGCACCTTAAGGGGGTCACCCTCAAGCGCGTCCATCCCACCTTGCGGCATGGAGAACGGGTTGTGTTCAAAGTCGATCTTGCCGGTTTCTTCATCCTGCTCGTAGATCGGGAAATCGACGATCCAGGCGAATTTGAACGCATCGCGCCAATTTTCATCCTCGGGAGCTTTCGGCGTCTCTTCCCAGATCACGGTGCGGGCTTTGCCAGCGACACGTTGGAAAGATTTCGGTTTACCACCCAAGAAAAAGGCCGCATCACCGATCTCAAGACCAAGCTGTTGACGGATCGCTTCGGTGCGTTCCGGGCCGATGTTTTTGGCCAAGGGACCGGCGGCTTCCATCTGTCCGTCGGTTTCCCGCCAGAAGATATACCCCATCCCCGGCAGGCCCTCTTGTTGAGCGAACTTGTTCATCCGGTCGCAGAATTTGCGCGAGCCGCCTTTCGGGGCCGGAATGGCGCGGACTTCATTGCCCTCTTGCTCCAGAAGCGAAGCAAAAATGGCAAAGCCAGAACCACGGAAATGCTCGGACACGTCCTGCATCTTGATCGGGTTGCGCAGGTCGGGCTTGTCGGTGCCGTACCATAGTGCGGAATCGCGATAGGAGATTTGCGGCCAATCGCGGTTCGACAAACGGCCTTTGCCGAATGTGTCGAACATCCCGGCAATCACCGGCTCCATGACATCAAAAATATCCTGTTGGCTGACAAAGGACATTTCCATATCGAGCTGATAGAAATCGGTCGGCGAGCGGTCGGCGCGCGGGTCTTCGTCGCGGAAACACGGCGCGATCTGGAAATATTTGTCAAAGCCCGACACCATCAACAGCTGTTTGAACTGTTGCGGCGCTTGCGGCAGGGCATAGAATTTACCCGGATGCAGGCGAGACGGCACGAGGAAGTCGCGTGCGCCTTCGGGGGAGGACGCGGTGATAATCGGCGTTTGGAATTCGTTGAACCCATTGCCCCACATACGCTGACGCAGATCTTTGACCACGTTGGAGCGCAGGATCATGTTTTGCTGCATCGCCTCACGGCGCAGATCGAGGTAGCGATATTTCAGGCGGGTCTCTTCCGGGTATTCCTGATCACCAAAGACCATGAGCGGCAATTCTGCCGATGCGCCCAGCACTTCGAAATCGCGGACAAACACTTCAATCTCGCCGGTGGGGAGTTTGGTATTTACAAGGCTCTCATCGCGGGCCTTCACGGTGCCATCAATGCGGATACACCATTCCGAGCGGACCTTTTCCATGGCGAAAAACGCCGGGCTGTCGGGATCGCACAGCACCTGAGTGACACCATAGTGATCGCGCAGATCGACGAAGAGGATACCACCGTGATCACGGATGCGATGCACCCAACCAGACAGGCGGACAGTGTCGCCAACATTGGATGTGTTCAAATCGGCGCAGGTATGGCTGCGATAGACATGCATTGACTTTGGCCCTTCGGGTATACGGATGGTTCCTGCCGATACACCTGTCCGAGGCCGGAAAGTCAAGGGCGGGCACACGTGAAAAGCCCCGCCCCCCTTGTCGGGCGCCTGTCTAAAAGGGTAAGCAAACGCGACCACCCATTATAAAACAAAACATATTATACTGAATTTTCGTTACTAGGTGACGCGTTCAAGAGGTAGGCAGATGACTGAATTTTGGCGCAGGGTTCTGACCGGCAACGACTGGCTTGGTTTGGCCTTGATCGGTGCCTTTGCCCACATGTGCTACATCACCCTGCTTTTGAAAGGATATTTTGCCACCGATCTGAGCGCCTTCTACGCGGCAGGACTTGCCATCGCCAATGGCACACCGGACATCATGTTTGACACCGTGCCAACGGGGTTGGTGATTGGGACCCCGGAACGTATCCAATCCCTGATGGCCGACGCCGGCTTGCCGATCGACCAAACCCCGCCCTATCTCTACCCGCCGATTTGGGCCTATCTTCTGGCGCCTCTCACCCGCGTTTTGTCGATACATACGTTTTTTGATGTGATGATGGGGGTTCAGTCCTTCATGCTGGCGATGATGCCCTGGATCGGCTATCGAATCGCCCGCCCCCGCGCGCTCAAGGCCCCGATCTGGCTGCTCTGCGGCTTTTTTCTGTTGTTTGTTTCAACGACCAATCTCACAGCCGTTGCCCAAAACCAGTTACAGATCACAGTCACCTTTATCACCATGCTCGGCCTCTTGGCCCTGACCCGAGGCAAAAGCAAAACCGCAGGCGTGCTCATCGGAGTTGCCGCAGCACTCAAAATCGCACCTGCCGCCTTTGGGCTTTTGTTGCTGATCCGACGCGATTGGCGCGCGCTTGCGGCAATGGCCGTAACGGGGCTGGGTCTCTTGGCCATCAGCCTGATGTTTGGCGGGCTGCCGCTGCACCTGACGATGCTTGAACGTCTTCAGGACATCAACGCGGCCACGATCCTCTCAAGAGCCAATCTTTCGCCGGAAATGGTGCTCTATGAGTTACGCCGTGTGGTTTTGAGCATCCCGCCCAATGTCACGCGCATGGGGACGAGCGCGGTATTTGATGCGCCAGCTTGGATTCAAATCCTCCCGAAACTATGTGTCCTCGGTGCGCTCATCTGGATTGTGATCATTCATTTGCGCCATCACACCACCGTAGGTCTTGACGCGCTGGTGTTGTCGCTGGCGGTCGCTTTGTTTGGACCGCTGTCCTGGATGCATTATTTTGTCCTACCGCTCGCCCTGACCCCCGTATTGTTCACCGTGTTCACGCCCCGCACTGGTTGGCTCTGGGTCATCGCGGGGGGATTTTTGACATCCGTTGCACTGACCGTCAGGCTCAGCGACCTGAACCAAGATGTGATGTGGTCGCCCATGCCCGCAACCGGGTATTACCTCGCCTTATTCGTGGCATTGCTCATCCATGCTGCGGTCATGCCACGGTGCAAAACCGCCAACGGTGAAATTTCGGCAATATCCGCCACCTAAAGCCTTGCACCCACGGTCTCCATAGCTATAACCCACGACAATTTGCGCGCACCCTGTTAGAGGGTACGCAAAAGCTGCTCAAACATCCGGGGTCCGCCATGCCGAAGAGAACCGATATTTCCTCCATCATGATCATTGGTGCGGGGCCGATCATCATCGGGCAGGCCTGTGAATTTGATTACTCCGGGGCGCAGGCGTGTAAGGCGCTCAAAGAAGAGGGCTACCGGGTCATTCTGGTGAACTCCAACCCCGCGACCATCATGACCGATCCGGACATGGCAGACGCAACCTATATCGAACCGATCACCCCCGAAGTGGTGGCCAAGATCATCGAAAAAGAGCGCCCTGATGCGCTTTTGCCCACCATGGGCGGACAGACAGGTTTGAACACCGCGCTGGCGCTGGCGGATCTGGGCGTGTTGGACAAATTCAACGTCGAACTCATTGGTGCGAAACGCGAAGCCATTGAAATGGCAGAAGATCGCAAATTGTTCCGCGAAGCGATGGATCGTCTTGGCATCGAGAACCCGAAAGCCACGATCATTGCCGCGCCGAAAAAAGACAATGGCAAATATGACATCGCGGCGGGTCTGGCCGAGGCGATGGACGCGCTCGAAGACATTGGCCTTCCGGCGATCATCCGCCCCGCCTTCACCTTGGGCGGCACCGGCGGCGGCGTGGCCTATAACCGCGACGATTACGAACTGATCTGCCGCTCTGGCCTTGAAGCCTCGCCGATGGCGCAAATCCTCGTCGATGAGTCGCTTCTGGGCTGGAAGGAATATGAGATGGAGGTGGTGCGCGACACCGCCGACAACGCCATCATCGTCTGTTCGATTGAAAACGTCGACCCGATGGGGGTCCACACAGGCGATTCCGTCACCGTGGCCCCGGCGCTGACGCTGACCGACAAAGAATACCAACTGATGCGCACCCATTCGATCAATGTGCTGCGCGAGATTGGCGTCGAAACCGGTGGGTCCAACGTGCAATGGGCGGTGAACCCGGTCGATGGCCGCATGGTTGTGATCGAAATGAACCCGCGCGTGTCGCGTTCCTCGGCGCTGGCCTCGAAAGCCACGGGTTTCCCGATTGCCAAAATCGCCGCAAAACTGGCCGTCGGCTACACACTGGACGAGTTGGACAACGACATCACCAAGGTCACGCCCGCCTCGTTTGAGCCGACCATCGACTATGTCGTCACCAAAATCCCGCGCTTTGCCTTTGAAAAATTCCCCGGCGCTGTGCCCGAACTCACCACCGCAATGAAATCCGTGGGTGAAGTGATGGCGATTGGCCGGACCTTTCACGAATCGATGCAAAAAGCACTGGCTTCGATGGAAACGGGCCTGTCTGGCTTTGACGAAATCGACCTGCCAGACATGCCGACGCCTGCGCAAATCATCGAGGCAGATGGCAAAGCCGACACGCTGTCACGGATTTTCTTGGGCGTGGATGCCGCAGCGCAACAGATGATCGACAAAACCATCACCCGCGAACTGGCCCGCGCCACGCCGGATCGTCTGCGCGTGATCGCCCAAGCCATGCGCTTTGGCTTTACCGACGAAGAAATCAAAGAGATCAACAGCTTTGATCCTTGGTTCCTGGCCCGGATTCGCGAGATCCTTGAGGCCGAAGCCGGTGTGCGCAAAGAGGGTCTTCCGGTGACCGAAGCGGGCCTGCGCAAGCTCAAGATGCTCGGTTTTACCGACGCGCGTTTGGCGGCATTGACCGGACGCGACGAGGCCAATGTCCGCCGCGCCCGCCGCAATCTCGGCGTCAACGCCGTGTTCAAACGCATTGACACCTGTGCCGCCGAATTCGAGGCCCAGACCCCCTATATGTATTCGACCTACGAATCCCCGATGATGGGTGAAGTCGAATGTGAAGCGCGCCCCTCTGATCGCAAGAAAGTGGTCATTCTGGGCGGCGGTCCGAACCGCATCGGCCAGGGCATCGAGTTCGATTATTGCTGCTGCCACGCCTGTTATTCGCTCACCGAGCAAGGCTATGAGACGATCATGATCAACTGCAACCCCGAGACCGTGTCGACCGATTACGACACCTCGGACCGGTTGTATTTTGAACCGCTGACCTTTGAGCATGTGATGGAAATCCTGCGCGTCGAGCAAGACAACGGCACATTGCATGGCGTGATCGTTCAGTTCGGCGGCCAGACGCCTTTGAAACTCGCCAACGCGCTTGAGGCAGAGGGTATTCCGATCCTCGGCACCACGCCGGACGCGATTGATCTGGCCGAAGACCGTGAGCGGTTTCAGGACCTCGTGACCCGTCTGGGCCTGAAGCAGCCACACAACGGCATTGCCTCAACCGACGCCCAAGCCCTTGCGATTGCAGAGGATATTGGATTCCCTCTGGTCATTCGCCCGTCTTACGTTTTGGGCGGTCGCGCGATGGAAATCGTGCGCGATATGGATCAGTTGAACCGCTATATCTCCTCCGCCGTGGTGGTGTCGGGCGATAGCCCGGTGTTGTTGGATCACTACCTGTCGGGCGCCACCGAGATCGACGTCGACGCCCTGTGCGACGGCACAGAGGTGCATGTCGCGGGCATCATGCAGCACATCGAAGAAGCTGGCGTTCACTCCGGCGATTCCGCCTGTTCGCTGCCGCCCTACTCGCTCAAACCCGAGATCATCGAAGAGCTGAAGGTCCAGACCAAAGCTCTGGCGTTGGCGCTCAACGTGGTTGGCCTGATGAACATTCAGTTCGCGGTCAAAGACGATGAGATTTTCCTCATCGAGGTCAACCCGCGCGCCTCGCGCACCGTGCCGTTTGTCGCCAAGGCCGTGAACAGCCCCATCGCCTCCATCGCCGCGCGCCTTATGGCGGGTGAGAAACTAAGCGATTTCACTTTGGTTGACCCAAGCAAAACCGGGCGTTTTGCAGTGAAAGAAGCCGTGTTGCCCTTTGCCCGCTTCCCCGGCGTCGACACGATCTTGGGGCCAGAGATGCGCTCCACCGGCGAAGTCATGGGCACTGACGCGACCTTCGCGCGCGCCTTCCTGAAGGCGCAAATGGGTGCGGGCACCGACCTGCCCTCTGAGGGCAAAGTGTTCATGTCGGTGAAAAACTACGACAAGAAACCAAAGATGGTGGAAGCGGCGCAGACCTTGGTCGAGCATGGTTTCGAGATCATCGCCACCCGCGGCACAGCGAAGTTTTTGCATGAAAACGGCGTGGCCTCGACCGTGGTGAACAAGGTCTATGAGGGCCGTCCAAACATCGTTGACATGATGAAAAACGGCGAGATTGCTTTGGTCCTCAATACGACCGAGGGCACACAAGCTATTGATGACTCGCGCGAAATCCGCAAAGTCGCGCTCTACGACAAAATCCCCTACTTCACCACAGCCGCCGCATCCCACGCCGCCGCCATGGCGATCAAATCGCGCACCGAAGGGGAGATCGAGGTCTGTAGCTTGCAGGATATGTAAGCCCCCCAAACGCACGAACACGTCCCCAAACGCCCTGCTTTTTGCGGGGCGTTTGGTGTCGGTTTTGCAGCGCAGCGATAAACCTTGACTTATCCCCCAAACTATCGCATCTGTCGCCCATCGACACCCAATGCTGCCGCGTGAGCAGCCGCGTTCATGTGAAACGCCTCAGGTGGTCGGTGACGGGCGGAACACGCCCACAAGGTTCCCAAATCACGCAGGGGTCCGGCGGAAAGACGGGGCGGGCATGTGGCCCTCACCGGAGACCTTTTCCGCGACCATTCAAGCCGTCCCATTTTGGGGCGCGTTTCGCGTGTGGGTTGCCGCCCACCCAAAGGATATACATGACTGATTTTTCCACGCTCGGCCTCAAGCCGCGCCTTCTGACGACCTTGGCCGAAATGGGCCTGACCGAGGCCACCCCGATCCAATCCCGCGCCATCCCCGAAGTGATGAATGGCCGCGACGTGATGGGTTTGGCTCAAACCGGCACCGGCAAAACATTGGCCTTTGGCCTGCCGCTTTTGGACATGGCGCTGAGTTCGGGCGACAAACCCGCGGACCGCACCGTGCGCGCGCTGGTTTTGGCACCGACCCGCGAGTTGGTGAACCAAATCGCCGACAGTCTGTTCCCCTTCATGAAGGGCACCCACCTCAAGCTCAACCGCGTTGTCGGTGGCGTGTCGATCAACACCCAAATCAACCGTTTGCAACGTGGCACGGACATTTTGATCGCCACTCCCGGTCGTTTGATGGACCTGATCGACCGCAAAGCGGTGCGCCTGAATGAGACCAATTTCTTGGTGCTCGACGAGGCCGACCAGATGCTCGACATGGGCTTTATCCATGCGCTGCGCAAACTGGTGCCGATGTTGGCCAAAGAACGCCAGACCATGCTGTTTTCGGCCACCATGTCGAAACAGATGAACGAGATTGCCCAAAGCTACCTCACCTCCCCGATCCGCATCGAAGTCTCGCCTGCGGGTAAAGTGGCCGATAAAATCGACCAAGAGGTTCACTTTATCCCGCAACCCGAAAAACTTGACCTGCTCAAAAAACTTCTGGGCGAGCATAAAGACGAACTGGCCTTGGTGTTTTCGCGTACCAAACATGGCGCGGAACGGATGAGCAAACAACTGACCGCTGCGGGCTTTGTCGCCGGGTCAATCCACGGCAACAAATCCCAGGGCCAACGCGAGCGCACTTTTAAAGAGGCACGCACCGGCAAGATCCAAGTGTTGGTCGCGACCGATGTGGCCGCGCGTGGCATCGACATCCCCGAAGTGCGCCACGTCTACAACTACGAGCTGCCGAACGTGCCGGAGAATTTTGTGCACCGGATTGGTCGGACCGCGCGGGCGGGTCGTGCCGGCAAAGCGATTGCGTTTTGTGCGCCTGACGAGCTTGGCGATTTCCGCGCGATTGAAAAAGTGATGAAACTGTCGATCCCGATTGCCACGGCGGCCTCTTGGGCCCATGCCGACGCGAAAGCCCCGGCAAAGGCCAAACAAGGCGGCGGTCGTCGTCGGGGTGGTCCCGGTGGCGGCGGCGGCTTTGGCGGTGGCAATGGTGGCGGTCAGCGTCGCGGCGGCGGTGGCTTTGGCAAACCCGGCGGCGCGCCGAAAGCAGCCAATGGCGGACGCCCCCAGCGCAACCGTGGTCGTAGCGCTGAGGCGTAAATCGGCATTAAGAACCTGATAGAATTGAAAAAAGAAGCGGCTTTGGCCGCTTCTTTTGCGTTTGGATCAAAGGCCTGATCTCTTAGATAGCCTCGCGAACAAGGCAAAGCGATCTTTCAGGTCACCTCATGCTCCAAATGCAATTTCATCGAAATCAGCACATGTTGCAGTTCAAGCGTCTCACGCAAAAGCCGTTTTGCTTCGTTGATGGTGATGATCCCATCCTCGATGGCACCGGAATATTCGGCCATCAGCATCGCAAAACGCTGCGACAGGGCCACGACATCGGTGTTGACTCCACCGTTGCCCGCACGCGCGCCCTCATTGCGCGCCGCATCATAGGAGAGGGCCACGCCTTTCAGTTCTGCCAAGGCGGAAGTGACATGTGGGTAGCTCGCCGCCGATTCCAGTTGGGCCACAGCGTCCACGGGCATAAAACGATCAGCATGTTCCTCAGACGTTGAATAATACCGACCTAAAGTAGCCTTGGATTTTCCAGTCAAGGCACATGCGGCCTCAAGCCCAACGTCTTTGACCAAAGCCTCAGTGTGCTTTTTCAAATAATTTCCAGCTGCGTCCATAAACACCGTCCTAACACGAACCACGACCCATTCTTTGGGACATTCCCCCGATGGGGAATTCACCCCACCCTTTCCCATTAAATTCCTAAATATCACATGACATACAAGTGTCTACCTGCCGTTGCAGGGAATTCATCAGTATCCGATGCCTTAAAACATCGGGTCGGGTGGAAGCCAGTTTGGGAAGGACGTTGCGTCAACACTGTCAGATCTCGGCACCCTCATCCCCTGCCCATCTGGGCAACCGCCGGTTCTTACTTGGATGTGTCCCCCTCTTCCGGCTTCCACCCGTTCGTGTTCCGAGGTGGCCTTTCTATACATTCTGACCGCGAGAACGGGTAGAATTTTTCGCTTAGCCCCCCGAGGCATCTTGATCCCAACCCGGCCTTTCTGGCACACCGCCGCCATGGCAAAACTCTATTTCCAATATTCCACGATGAACGCGGGCAAATCGACCCTGCTGCTTCAGGCGTCCTATAATTATCGCGAACGCGGTATGGAGACCTATTTGATCACGGCGCGGTTTGATCATCGCGCCGGAGAAGGCCATATCGCCAGCCGGATCGGCATCGGCGAAGAGGCGGATACGTTTGACGAGGGTGATGATCTGTTTGCCAAGATCAACGATCGCCTGGCGCAAGGCTCCGTGGCCTGCGTCTTTATCGACGAAGCCCAGTTTTTGACCAAGGATCAGGTCTGGCAATTGGCCCGCGTGGTCGATGATTTGAACGTACCGGTGATGGCCTACGGGTTGCGCGTCGATTTTCAGGGCAATTTGTTTCCCGGCTCTGCCGCCCTTTTGGCGCTGGCTGACGAGATGCGCGAAGTGCGCACGATTTGCCATTGCGGGAAAAAAGCAACGATGGTGGTGCGCATGTCGGAGAGTGGCATGGTGTTGACCGAAGGGGCGCAGGTCGAGATTGGCGGCAACGAGCGCTACGTGTCGCTGTGTCGCCGCCATTGGCGCGAGGCCGTGGGTGACCGGGCCGATTGAGCCCGATCTGAGTGTTTAGGTCACGGTAAAGACAGCGGCAAAGATCAATGCATCCGCCCGCCGTTGGGCACCGACAGGTTGGGCTGGGCCAAAACCACCGCACCGTTTTCATCGGGAAAGCCCAGCACCAAGACTTCCGACATGAAGGGGCCGATTTGGCGGGGTGGAAAATTCACCACCGCCATGACCTGTTGGCCAATCAGGGTTTCGGGCGTGTAATGCACGGTGATCTGGGCCGATGTTTTTTTCTCGCCCACATCAGGCCCGAAGTCGATCCATAACTTGATCGCGGGCTTGCGCGCCTCGGGGAAAGGTTCGGCGCGCAGGACGGTGCCGACGCGTATGTCGACGGCGAGAAAATCGTCAAAACTGATAGGATCGCTCATCAGGCCAGTTCCTCGTCGCGTGTGATCGCAGCGGCAACGGCGCGCTCCATCAGAGGCACGAATCCGTCCGTCTCATCCATCAAGACCCGCAGCGCCTCGGCGGTGACGCCCCCCGGAGAGGTCACGTTGATGCGCAACTGTGCCGGGCCTTCGTCCGAGTCTTCGGCCAATTGCCCTGCGCCACCCACGGTCGCTTTGGCCAATTGCATCGCCATATCTGCAGACAAACCCGCCTTTTCACCGGCCAAAGCCATAGCTTCGATGAGGTGGAACACATAGGCCGGACCACAGCCGGAAATCGCCGTCAAAGGCCGGATTTGCGCCTCGGTGTCGAGCCGCACCACCTGCCCCACCGCTTTGAGCAAGCCTTCGGCCATATCAAGGGCAGCACCCGAAACCTTGGCATTGCCAACGATCCCGGTGATGCCGCGCCCGATGGCGGCGGGGGTGTTTGGCATGGCGCGAATGATCGGCGTGTCTGCGCCCAACATGGTCTCATAAGTGGCAATGGAAATCCCGGCGGCCACGGTCAGGAACACAGTGTCGCCATTGCCAAGCTTTTGCAGCGTAGGCAAGGCATCGCCCATCATTTGCGGTTTGACCGCGACCAAAACGATGGCGGGATTGGCAGGCAGATCGGTGTTGAGCGCCACGCCGGTCGATTGCAGCCACTCAGAGGGATGTGGATCAAGCACGGTGACCGAGCTGGGCGGCAGACCACCCGCGAGCCAGCCCTTGAGCATGGCCGAGCCCATTTTCCCGCAGCCCAAAAGCACGAGCCCTCGTGTTTTCAAATCATCCATGATCGTATCCTTCACCTTGGCCAAAAAAGACCCCCTGAGGGGTCAGGGGGCACTTTATCAATCCTCATTCCGAGTGCAACGCACTGAGGCCTTGCGTTTCTGCGCGGGCACCTTGCCCGACGCTCTCATGGGGCCTTGCGTTTCTGCGCGGGCACCATGCCCGACGCTCTCACGGGGCCTTGCATTTCTGCGCGCAGCTTACGCCCGGCCATAGGCCTCGCAAATGGCGACTTCCATCGCCTCGGCGGGCGTCCGATCCGACCAAGCGGCCAATTGGAAGGCCGGGTAAAACCGCTCAGACGCGCCCACTGCAGCCCCGATCAGACGGTCGACCTGTTCCGGCCCGGCGATTTGACCGCCCGAGAGCACCAAACCATAACGATAAACCATCAGATGTTGTTCCGGCCAATAGGTGAAAGCGCCAGTCCAAATCTGATCATTGGCGCGATTGAGCACCTCATAGATGTGCGGCAGCTTGTCTTCGGGCGGCTCCATTTCAAAGGTGCAGATCAGGCGCAGGGTCTCGTCGAAATCGGACCATGCAAGCGTGAGCGAATAGGTGCGCCACTGACCCTCGACCGCCATGGCGATCTGATCTTCGGTCACCCGATCAAATTCCCAATCATTGTGTTCGGCCAAATGCTCGCACAGGTCGATCGGATGGATTTCGCTGGAAAAATTTTGCTCAATAAACGACATACGCGGCCTCGCCTGTTTTGCGTCCTGTGGCCTGCGCGACATCCCCGTAACGACCACTAAGACTTGGTGCCTGCTCTAGGGGCGGCGGATTTACCGCGTTCCCTTACCAGATATGGTGTGCGCAAAGCACTGGGCCTGTAAAGCGAAATATTTATGTTATCCCCAGCAATCGACGCTCATCCACAGCTTGCCCATTTTTTCCACAGGGCTGTAACCCCGCCTGTGGACAAGAAAAAAGGCCCCCGAAACGGGAGCCTGATCACCGGGCACAGGCCCAGTCAAAATGCTGGAAAAGGCGGTCGGTTTGACCCGAGACCCTCAGACCTTTTTCTTGCGTTCCATCATGTCGAGCCGTTTTTTCAACTCTTCATTCTCTTCGCGGGCCTTTTGCGCCATGGCGCGCACCGCGTCGAATTCATCGCGGGTGACGAAATCGCGGTCGGCCAACCAGCGGTCCACCAAACCTTTGAGCGCGGTGTCCGCCTCTTCTTTCGCTCCCTGAGCCACGCCCATGGCGTTGGTCATCAACTGGGAGATGTCATCGAGGATCTTGTTGCGGGTTTGCATGGCTGTCTCCGAAACGCATTCGTGAATATCTCTTCCCTATATGGGGGGCAAAAGGGCAAATCACAAGGTTGACTTCCCCGCCGCTCTTGAGACAGTTGCGCCATGTTTCAAATGATCCCCGCCGTGATACAATTCCCCGACCTGTCGCCCATCTTGTTTGAGCTGGACCTTGGACCGATTCACTTTGCGCTGCATTGGTACGCGCTGGCCTATATCGGTGGATTTCTGATCGGCTGGCTGCTGATCATGCGCGCGCTCAAAACGCCGCGGCTTTGGCCGAATGACACACCGCCGATGGATCGCAGCGCGTTCGAAGACCTGCTGACCTGGCTGATTTTGGGCGTCATCGTCGGCGGGCGGCTGGGCTATGTGTTGTTTTACAAACCGGGTTATTATCTCTCCCATCCGATTGAAATCCCGATGGTGTGGCAGGGCGGCATGGCCTTTCATGGCGGTTTCATTGGCGTGGTGATTGCCGCAGCCCTTTGGGGCCGCAAACACAAAGTGCCGCTTGGCTCGCTCGCCGATATGTTGGCGATGGCGACACCTCCGGGCTTGATGTTGGGGCGGATCGCCAATTTCGTGAACGCCGAATTGTGGGGCAAGCCGTGGGATGGGCCGTGGGCGGTGATTTTTCCCGGCGATGCGGCGCAGGCCTGTGCCACACTGAGCGCACCCTGTGCCCGCCACCCCTCGCAACTCTATGAGGCGGGGATGGAAGGGCTGGTTCTGGGCGGCCTGCTGTTAGTGATGGTTTGGGCGTTGAAAGCCTTCAAACGTCCGGGCCTTGTCGCGGGTGTGTTTTTTGCGGGCTACGGCCTCTCGCGCTTTATCGTCGAATTTTTCCGCCAAGCCGACGGCCAATTCATCACCGCGGCCAACCCCAACGGCGCCGTGTTTGCCGGGATGCAAATGGGCCAACTTCTGTCCCTGCCGATGATCCTGATCGGCGTGTTTTTCGCCGTCCGGGCGCTGCGCGGACCGCGCCCGGCATGACCCAGACGACCCCGCTTGCCGACCTGCTGATCCGTCGCATTCGCCATACGGGTCCAATGTCTTTGGCGGACTTCATGTCCGACTGCCTGCTGCATCCCGAGCACGGCTATTACACCACGCGCGATCCCTTGGGCGCAGGCGGCGATTTCACCACAGCGCCGGAAATCAGCCAGATGTTTGGCGAGATGATCGGGCTGTGTTTGGCGCAAAGCTGGCTAGACCAAGGCGCGCCCACGCCGTTTAACCTCGCCGAAATCGGCCCCGGACGCGGCACCTTGATGGCCGACATTTTGCGCGTGACCAAAGCCGTGCCGGGCCTGCACGCCGCAATGAAAGTACATTTGATCGAGGCCTCTCCCACCCTGAAAGCCGCGCAGGCCAAGACGTTGGCCGCCTATAACGTCACATGGCTTGAGAGTGTGGCGGACCTGCCCGAGTTGCCTTTGTGGCTTGTCGCCAACGAGTTTTTCGACGCCCTGCCGATCCGCCAGTTCACCCGCGATGGCGCGGGCTGGCGCGAGACACATGTGGGATTGCTCAACGGTGCCTTGACCCTTGGCCTCTCCGCCGCCACCCCCATGCCAGAGCTGGCACACAGATTGAACGACACCAAAGACGGCGACATCGTCGAGACCTGCCCCGCAAGCACGCCGATTGTGACCGAGATCGCCACGCGCATTGCACGACATGGCGGTGCGGCGCTCTTTGTCGATTATGGCGATTGGCGCTCGCTGGGGGATACGTTTCAGGCGCTTGAGGCGCATCAGATGGTCGATCCTCTCATTCGGCCCGGTTGCGCCGACCTCACCGCCCATGTGGATTTCGACGCCTTGGCGCGCGCGGCGCAAAGTGCAGGCGCGGTGGCATCTCAGATGATCCCGCAAGGGATGCTCTTGGGACGGCTCGGGATCTCCGCGCGCGCCGAAGCGCTTGCCACAAAGTTGAGCGGTGATGCCCTTAAATCTCACATCGCCGCATTTGACAGGTTGACCTCACCCGCAGAAATGGGAACGCTTTTCAAAGCACTCGCCCTCGCCCCCACAGCCAAATTACTGCCGCCAGGATTTGACGCATGAGCCTTGAAATCATCACCTCCAACGCGCTCGATGGCGTGGCACACGGGTTTTTCACCCGCAAAGGCGGGGCCTCGTCGGGGGTGTTTGAGGGGCTGAACTGTGGGCTTGGCTCCACCGATCAATCCGACATCGTAAAAATCAACCGCGCGCGGGTGGCCAAGGCCATGGATCTGACACCGGATCAGCTCTGCGCCGCGCATCAAATCCACTCCGCCGATGTGGCGATTGTCACCGGACCGCAAAGCGGCGATGTTCCAAAGGCCGATGCTTTGGTCACCGATCAACCGGGATTGGCCTTGGTGATCCTCACCGCCGATTGCCAGCCGGTGCTGTTTGCCGATCGTGACACCGGCGTCATTGGCGCGGCCCATGCCGGGTGGAAAGGCGCGGCGGCCGGAGTGTTGGCGGCCACGATTGAAGCGATGGAAACATTGGGGGCAAAACGGGAGGCGATCACCGCCGTCATCGGCCCGTCGATTTCCCAACGCGCCTATGAGGTTGGTCCTGAATTCTTTGAAGATTTCTATGCCGAGAACCCGATCTACGCGCGGTTTTTCACCAATGGCTCAGGCGACCGCTACCTCTTTGACCTTCCGGCTTTTGGGTTATATCGCCTGCGCGAAGCGGGGGTTGGCCATGCCGAATGGACCCGCCATTGCACCTATTTCGACCCGTCCCGGTTTTATTCCTACCGCCGCTCGGTGCATCGCAAAGAGGCGGATTACGGGCGACTCATATCGGTGATCCGGCTTTAAGACGACCGAACTTTCGGGCCTGGGGCAGGCGCGACCCCGGCGCATTGTGGCGCGAATGCGGCGTAGCCTTGCCCTATTCTTGCCCGAAACAATCCCCAAAACTTGCGCCTATTGTTTCCAAGGTTTGGGAATTAACCTTACATTCTCCATGGTTAACGCGACATCTCCGCTCTGCGCACCATCGACATACTCTCCCACACATCTCGCCAAATTTTCTGCCCCATACGCCGCATTTTTGCCGAAGCCTCCCTGCATATTGGCAGCAACAAAACGGTAAACCGGGCCGAGCGCCCCGATGACATAAAGTGAGAGCAGAGATGAAAAACCGCCGCTGGATGAAATCAATGATCGCCGAAGCCAAAAAGACCGACGTGCAAATGCCATGGGCCCGTGGCCTACGCCGCGATGCGTTCATTGCCAAAAAGACCGGCGTACGGTCGATGAAACTCGTCGCTTCGGCCTAAATCGATTCGCCGCTTTTTCCTTCGGACAGGGGCGCAGCGGGTAAGGTCACCGCAGGATTGCATCAGATTTGAGAAACAATGAAACGGCGGGCCAGCGGACTGGGTCCGCCGTTAACCGTAATTAGATAAAATTTTTGACAATGCATACGAAACCGGGTGATCGTTGACGCACTGTTCCGGTGGGGGCCGACACAGTGACGAGGTGACCTATGTCGCAGCCCCTAAGAGGTGCATCCATAGCGATGCGCCAGGCCCATACCGTTGCCGATCCGGGTCTCTCTCATCATGACAGATCAGGTCAACCCGCGTGGACGGTGAGGCGCACCCGTCCCTATGAACGCCCCGCCGATCAGCCCACCGTCATGCGGCGCAGCTATGATATTCAATGGCTTGCCGCAAACGGTGACATTCGCGATGCGGCGCTGTCGGCCCCGGCCCTGCCCGTCTTTGAAGCCGCCTTTAATGCCTTTGCCCGTGGCGCGTTGATCCCCACCCCCATGGGACCCGTCGCGATCGAAGACCTGCTGCCCGGCGATCAAGTGGAGACCGTCGAAGGCGATGTGCAGACGGTAAGATGGATCGGCTCGATGCAGATCGACACAGGCGGCACACGCGCGCAGGACGCAAAACCTGAACGCCTGTACCGGATCACCGCCGACACCTTTGGTCTTGGCCGCCCGTCACCGGATTTGATGCTGGGGGCAGGCGCTCGCTATCTCTACCGCGCCCAGGCGCTCAAATCCTATCTTGGCACGACCCAAGCGCTGGCCCCTGTGCCCAGTCTGGTGGATGGGGTTTCTGTGATCGAAGTGACGCCGATGTCCTCCGTGCGCAGCTACCATATTGGCCTCAGCCAGCATCGGTTGATCCGCGTCAACGGGGTCGAACTTGAGAGCTATCATCCGGGCACCACGGCGTCGCGCCAATTGCCAAGCGAGCTGCGGGCGCAATTCATGGCGCTGTTTCCGCATTTGGACGGGCTTGGGGCCTTTGGCGCGATGTCCTATCCGCGCCTGTCACCGACCGATTTGATCATGTTAGACAAAGCCTGATCGCCGCAGATCTCCACGCCTTTCGATCCCAATCCCTCCAGGTGGCGATCAAAGAAAACGGCCCGGCCAAAAGGCACGGGCCGTTTTTCATCTATGGGGTGGACAGGCCGCGTTAGGCGTTTTGCGCCAAACGGGCTTCGAGCACTTCAAATGGCACACCCGGTTCATCCTTGGCACAGCGGATCACCAGTGAGGTTTTGACGCTGGCGACATTCTCGGTCGACAACAGCTCTCCGGTGAGGAAACTTTGAAAGGTCGACAGGTCGGGTGCCACGCATTTGAGGATGAAATCCACCTCGCCGTTCAACATGTGACATTCGCGGACCAGGGGCCATTCGCGGCATTTCGCTTCGAATTTCGACAGATCGACCTCGGCCTGACTTTGCAGCCCGACCATGGCAAACACCTGAACCTCAAAATTCAGTGCCCGCGCATCGACGACCGCGTGGTAGCCTTTGATGTAGCCGCTCTCTTCCAAGGTGCGCACCCGGCGCAGGCAGGGCGGCGCGGAAATCCCCACACGTTTGGCCAACTCAACGTTGGTCATCCGACCGTCGGCCTGTAATTCAGCAAGGATTTTACGGTCGATGTCGTCGAGCTTGTGAGGGGGCATGTTTTTCTCCGGTCTTTTTGGCCAAATCGGGCATGTTTTTCGAAACATGTGCGCAGGCGGCTCCGCGCGCAACATTCTTTCTCATTTAAGCAAGATCATTTCAAGAGGATTTCACCGAAGAGATGATCAAGATCGCAGCACACGCCCATGCTTTCAGCCAAAATCGGCCAAATCCGCCCTCGAAACGGACCTTATTCCGCTGAATGGGGCAACACGGTCGCACAAGCGCTGCGCCGTTTTGAACGCCCATCCGCGCAGAAAGGAACAGCCAACGGGGTTTGCGCTGCGCCGCAGTCATGCCTATATCGGAGCCAACACGACAGATCCCAAGAAAGAGGCCCCAAAATGGCGGACACGAAACACACCAAAGTTCTGATCATCGGGTCAGGTCCGGCGGGTTACACGGCGGGCGTTTATGCCTCCCGCGCGATGTTGTCTCCGATCCTTGTGCAAGGAATGGAGCCAGGCGGGCAATTGACCACCACGACCGAGGTCGAAAACTGGCCGGGCGAAAGCGAAATTCAAGGCCCCGAGTTGATGGTCAAGATGCAAGAGCACGCGAAAGCCATGGGCACGGAGATCATTTCCGACCTGATCACCGAACTCGACACGGATGTACGCCCTTTCGTGGCCAAAAGCGACAGCGGCACGATCTACACGGCAGATGCGGTGATTTTGGCAACCGGCGCGCGGGCAAAATGGCTTGGGCTCGACTCTGAGGAGGCGTTCAAAGGCTTTGGCGTCTCGGCCTGCGCCACCTGTGACGGGTTCTTTTACCGCGGCATGGAGATCGTTGTGATCGGCGGCGGCAATACGGCAGTCGAAGAAGCGCTGTTTTTGACCAATTTCGCCTCGAAAGTGACGCTGATCCATCGCCGCGACAGCTTGCGGGCGGAAAAAATCCTGATTGATCGGTTGATGAAGAATGAGAAAATTCATCCGCTCTGGGATCACGAATTGGTTGAAGTTTTTGGCGACGAAGCCCCGCTCAAAGGCGTCAACGGCGTGCGCGCCCGCAATGTCAAAACCGGAGAAATCACCGAAATTCCGGCCAAAGGCGTGTTTGTCGCCATTGGGCACGCTCCCGCGACGGAGTTGGTCAAGGGTAAATTGGAACTGCACAACGGCGGCTATGTGAAGGTGAAACCGGGATCGACCGAAACCTCAATCCCCGGTGTGTTTGCAGCGGGTGATTTGACCGATCACAAATACCGCCAAGCGGTGACAAGCGCAGGCATGGGCTGTATGGCCGCCCTTGACGCCGAACATTGGCTTGCCGCCCAAGAGTAAGCTCCGCCATGCCACATACTGCCCGTCCGAAACTGAGTCGCTCCCACGGGCGGCCCGGTCTCTGACGGGCAGCATGCGGTGTCTATGAAAATGACGAAACCGGGATATTGATCTCTCAAGATCGACATTTGTCGGAAAATTGGTCGGAATAGATCAAAGAATGAGGCCTTTGAGCCTCATTTCATCTTTCTGCACCTGCAGCATGTTGATTTTCATGCCGAGCTCAGGCTAATCGGACGAGATTGACCCGATCAGGGTCGATTATTGTACATCGTCGAGCTGTCCAGCCAAAAAAGGCCTTCCGTATGTCCCAAAACCTTGCACCGATCCCTGAGCTTTACGTCTCTTATGAGAGCGCACAAAAGCTGAAAGTTGAGGCCGCCAATCTCGTAAGCTGGGACTTGACCCCGCGCCAGATTTACGACCTTGAGTTGCTGATGAACGGTGGGTTTAACCCGCTCAAAGGGTTTCTGACCGAGGCCGATTATGATGGTGTTGTCGACAACATGCGTCTGGCGGACGGAACGCTTTGGCCGATGCCGATCACACTGGATGTGTCCGAAGCCTTCGCTGAAGCCCTCGAAGACGGCCAAGACATCGCGCTGCGCGACCAAGAGGGCGTGATTCTTGCGACGATGACGGTCACCGATAATTGGGTGCCGAACAAAGCGAAAGAGGCCGCGAGCGTCTTTGGCGCGGATGATGACGCCCACCCGGCCGTGAATTACCTTCACAACACCGCCGGCAAAGTCTACCTCGGCGGTCCGATCACCGGCATTCAACAGCCGGTGCATTACGATTTCCGTGGCCGTCGCGACACGCCGAACGAACTGCGTGCCTATTTCCGCAAAATGGGCTGGCGCAAAGTTGTGGCCTTCCAAACCCGCAACCCGTTGCACCGCGCGCACCAGGAACTGACCTTCCGCGCCGCGAAAGAAGCCCAGGCCAACCTTTTGATTCATCCGGTCGTTGGCATGACCAAACCGGGCGACGTGGATCACTTCACCCGCGTGCGTTGCTACGAAGCCGTGCTGGACAAATACCCGGCCTCGACCACTGCGATGTCGCTTTTGCCGCTGGCCATGCGTATGGCGGGTCCCCGCGAAGCTGTGTGGCACGGCTTGATCCGCGCCAACTACGGCTGTACCCATTTCATCGTCGGTCGTGACCACGCAGGCCCCGGCAACAATTCCAAAGGCGAAGATTTCTATGGCCCCTATGATGCGCAGGACCTGTTCCGCGAGCATCAAGAGGAAATGGGCATCGAAATGGTCGACTTCAAACACATGGTTTGGGTCCAGGAGCGCGCTCAGTACGAAGCCATCGACGAGATCGAAGACAAGGATAAAATCACCATCCTGAACATCTCCGGCACCGAACTGCGCCGTCGCTTGGCCGAAGGTCTTGAAATCCCGGAATGGTTCTCTTTCCCGGAAGTTGTGAAAGAGCTGCGCCGCACCAAACCGCCGCGCTCCAAACAGGGGTTCACCGTGTTCTTCACCGGTTTCTCTGGCTCTGGCAAATCCACCATCGCCAACGCTTTGATGGTGAAACTGATGGAAATGGGCGGGCGCCCGGTCACGCTCCTCGATGGCGACATCGTGCGTAAAAACCTGTCCTCTGAGCTGGGTTTCTCGAAAGAGCACCGTGACCTGAACATCCGCCGCATCGGCTATGTTGCCTCTGAGATCACCAAAAATGGCGGCATCGCCATCTGTGCGCCGATCGCACCCTATGCAACGACCCGCCGCGCCGTGCGCGAAGATGTCGAAGCCTTTGGTGCCTTTGTCGAAGTCCATGTCGCGACCTCGATCGAAGAATGTGAAAAACGTGATCGTAAGGGGCTCTACAAACTGGCCCGCGAAGGCAAGATCAAAGAATTCACCGGGATTTCAGATCCTTACGATGTCCCGGAAAAACCCGAACTGCGCGTGGATACGGTTGGTGCCGATGTCGACAACTGTGCGCATCAGGTGATTTTGAAACTCGAAGCCATGGGTCTGATTGCCGCTCAATAACAACCCAACGCCTTTGTCATGAAAAAGCCCCGGTCCTGAGGATCGGGGCTTTTTGCGTAATCAGCGCGAGAGATCTCAGCGCAGTGACATCCGTTTGAGCAGATTGTCTTTCAAAATGAACTGATGATAGAGCGCCGCCGCGACGTGAACGAGGATGAGCAGGACGGTCAGGTTGACCAAAACCTCATGGACGTCGCCTGCAATCTTGACCCCAAGGAACCAAGCGGACGCCCCCGCCATTGGCGTCAGGATCATGGTCGCATACAGACCGACATGCACGAGTTGCGCGGCTTTTTCCATCAAAGGGTGCGGCGCGGGCGGCATGGCGGGCGCGCCTTGGATCAGACGAACAAGGACGCGCAGGATCATCAAGACAAGCGTGACAACACCCACGATCACATGGAATTTGGCGGTGAGAGTGTCATTCACCCCCGTCTTCAAGAACGCATCAAGCGCACGCCCCATGCCATCAGAGACGATATAGTTAAACGCAAAGGTCAAAACGACGGCCCAGTGCAACAGCTTTTGCAGCATGGAATAAGATTGGGAGGTTTTCATATGACGCTCACTCTCAGGTCAGTTGGGGAAAGACCGAGCGTGCCGGCTCGGTGGTGCCTGACCTAGAGATAGGGATAAAAGCCCCCCAAGCGCAAATACTGTTTTGGCTTTTTAGGGGGACTATACCTTGGGTTTACCCGGTTTGGCGCAGGATTCGGGTCTTTAAAGTCTTTTGCATCTTTCCTGAATCAGGAAATTTGCAAAAGTCCCACGCGCCTTCGAAGTTGCGGGCGCTTTGCTCCTGATCTTAATCAGCTCAAAAGCAAAACGCTCTAGTGCACATTCACTGGCGCGTAGTCATGTTCACGCGCCAAAGCGAAAGCCAAAGGAAGATTGGCAACAAGCGCAAGCCGTGTGCCCTCAGCGTCATTCACCGAATAGATATGGTCGAGACCCTCGGCCTGACTTTGCACCTCTTTGGGCAAATCAGACACGGCAACGGGACGTACATAGACAATTTTTTCCTCTGATCCGACGCCTGCCGCCGGGAAATGTGGGTATGAAGCATTCATGGGCTTATCCCTTCCGTATTTGAATGGTTTGAACAACGCTTTCGGCCACGGCGCGATTGAGATCTATGTGCAATAGCCCGTTTTCCGTTGACGCACCGGTGACTTCGACCCCATCGGCCAACACGAAAGCACGCTGAAACTGACGGCCCGCGATGCCACGATGTAGGAAAACCCGCGTCTCCGCATCCTCGGCTTGGCGTCCACGCACAACCAATTGCCGGTCCTCCAACGTGATCGACAGGTCCGCATCCGAAAACCCAGCCACGGCAAGGGTGATCCGATAGGTGTGATCGGAGGATTGTTCAATATTATAAGGCGGATAAGCCCCCGCGTCCGATTTTGCGGTGCGTTCCACCAAACGTTCCAATTGGTCGAAACCCAATAAAAACGGATGGGCGCCAAAACTTACTTTTGTCATTACACGTCCTCTCCCAGAAGCGACTGTGTTCCATCAAGGACCCCAAAAGCGGCGGCCCTTTGGTTAAGATATGGGAGTTGCACCGCGGGCTTCAAGAGAGGCGAGCAGAGTGCTTTGAGTTTTGAAAGTTTAGGAGTAGAGTTGAAACAGACCGCGCGCCCGCAATATTGGCGGCGACAACAGACCAGAAAAACAGATAGAGACAACGCGATGAACGTGTCCAACCGAATGGATCATAACGACGTGCTTCGGGTGAAACTTGAAGTGCTCAAACGCGAACATCGTGATCTTGATGTCGCCATTGAAGCGATGCAGCAAACCGGTCATTTGGATGCCCTGCGGCTTCAGCGAATGAAAAAGCAAAAGCTGTCGCTCAAGGACCGGATCGCGGTCATCGAAGATGAAATCACTCCAGATATCATCGCCTGAAGCGGCTTTTCCAAACGTCCCGTTGCGAAAAATCGGCTGCACGTTATAAGGCGGGCGAGTGCAACACATCGCGAACCTATCTTCTGAGGGATCAATCATATGAGCGTCGACGTCGGCATCATTATGGGCAGCCAATCCGATTGGCCGACCATGAAACGCGCAGCGGAAATTCTGGACGAATTGGGCATCTCTTATGAGGCAAAAATCGTCTCCGCCCACCGCACGCCGGACCGGCTTTGGAGCTATGGCAAAGAGGCTGCAGACCGGGGTCTCAAAGTGATCATCGCGGGGGCCGGTGGGGCGGCGCATTTACCCGGCATGATGGCGTCGAAAACCCGCATCCCCGTGGTCGGCGTGCCGGTGCAAACCCGCGCCTTGTCCGGCGTTGATAGCCTCTATTCCATCGTTCAAATGCCCAAGGGCTTTCCGGTCGCCACCATGGCCATTGGCGAAGCGGGCGCAGCCAATGCCGGCCTGATGGCTGCGGGCATTTTGGCGATCACCGATGCGGGTTTGGCCGTGCGCCTGGATGCGTGGCGCGACGCCCTCTCTGCCTCTATCCCGGATGAGCCCACGGATGACTGATGTGACCCCTCTTCCCTCTGGCGCAACCATCGGCATTTTGGGCGGTGGTCAACTGGGCCGCATGTTGTCGGTCGCCGCCTCCCGTCTGGGGTTCAAAACCTGCGTGTTCGAACCCGGCGGCGATTGCCCGGCCTCCCATGTCGCCAACGCTCATGTCCAAGCTGGCTATGACGACGTCGAGGCGTTGAAAACATTCGCGCAGTCGGTCGATGTGGTGACCTATGAGTTCGAAAACGTGCCAACGTCGGCGCTTGATCTGATCGAATCCATCGTGCCGATCCGCCCAAACCGCAAAGCCTTGGCCGTGTCGCAAGACCGTTTGGTGGAAAAGGCGTTTTTGTCAGGTCTGGGCCTGACGGTCGCCCCCTTTGCCGCCGTCGATGACGCGGTCGATTTGGCCGAAGCCATTGCCGAAATTGGCACCCCTGCCATCTTGAAAACCCGCCGCTTTGGCTATGACGGCAAAGGTCAGGCACGGATCATGTCGCCCGACGATGCCCCGCAAGCGCTGGCCGATATGGCAGGCGCTTCGGCAGTTTTGGAAGGCTTCGTCAGCTTTACCCATGAGGTATCGGTGATTGCCGCGCGCGGTCAGGCGGGGGATATTTCCTGTTTCGATCCGGGTGAAAACGTCCACACCAACGGCATTTTGCACACCACCACTGTGCCCGCGCGCCTCTCCCCCGCCCAGCGCACCGATGCCGTGCTTTTGGCCGCTAAAATATTGAATGCGCTGGATTATGTCGGCGTCATGGGGGTCGAACTCTTTGTCACACCGCAAGGGCTTGTGGTCAATGAAGTCGCGCCGCGCGTGCACAATTCGGGCCACTGGACCCAAAACGGCTGTGTGATTGATCAGTTCGAACAACATATCCGCGCCGTGGTCGGTTGGCCCTTGGGCGACGGAACGCGCCACTCCAATGTGGAGATGCTCAATCTCATCGGCGACGATGTGGACCGCATCCCCGAGTTTGCCAAAAACAGCGCTGTCGCGATCCACCTTTATGGCAAAGCGGATGCGAAACCGGGCCGTAAAATGGGCCATGTGAACACGGTCTTGGGGCCTGCGAGCTAAACCGCTTTAGGTGACAAGGTTCTCATTGAGACGCGTGTAGGCATTGGGGTAGATCAATCGCTCAGATTGCATCCCGGTGCCCGGCGCAATCGGATAGAGCGAGGTGTATTCGGAGGCAAAAGGCGTCTCCAAACGCGATGCCGCCAGCGTTGAAAACCCAACCCGGTGGAAATAGGCCGGATCACCGACAACGACCACAGCTTTGGCGCCTTCGCGCTTGGCATGGTTCATGCCACGGGTCACCAATTCACGCCCCATCCCACGTTTGTGACGGTTGGGGGAAACCGCCAAAATCGACAGTGCCCACCAATCTTGCGGCACGATCATGCGCGCGCAACAAATGTAGCCGATGATCCGCCCCTCATCGACCGCCACGCGCTCCATGGCCACCGCCTCTTCCTGACGCAGGGCCAGAGCAAATCGGTACATCTCCGGGCCGCCGAAAGTGCCGTCCAACAAGATGGACAGCGGCAAATCATCGTCAGAGGTCAGGGGGCGCAAGAACATGTCTATATCTCTAAAAGGGCTGTTAAAACTTTGCAGGGCGAGCGTGGGGCATGCAAGCGGCAACTGGCTTATCTTTGTAAAATCATAGGACTGAGGCGAATATGTTGTTTTTCTGGGCAGGCAGGGTGCGACATATGGCATCAAGAAAGTTTTTCGCCCCTACCGCACTTAACGCGCCCCACATCTTTGGCGCCCGCACCAGAACCAACCCGGACAAAGAGATAAGGGCCGCCCGAAAGCGACCCTTAGATGATTTAGCGATTGGGCTGAGACCAAGCGATTTCCGAGAGGAAATCCCTTACATCATGCCGCCCATGCCACCCATGCCGCCCATGTCGGGCATACCGCCATTGCCGCCATCTTTCGACGGCTTGTCGGCGATCATGGCTTCGGTGGTGATCAGCAAACCAGCGATGGAAGACGCATCTTCCAAAGCGGTGCGGGTCACTTTGGCCGGGTCGATCACACCGAACGCGAACATGTCGCCATATTCTTCGGTTTGAGCGTTGAAGCCAAAGGTAAGGTCGGTGGATTCGCGCACTTTGCCAGCCACAACAGCGCCATCGACGCCAGCGTTTTCAGCAATCTGACGCAGCGGAGCTTCGAGCGCACGGCGCACGATGGCGATACCGGCGTTCTGATCGGAGTTTTCACCGGTCAGACCTTCGAGCACTTTACCAGCCTGAACCAGAGCCACACCACCGCCAACGACGATGCCTTCTTGGACAGCGGCGCGGGTTGCGTTGAGAGCATCGTCCACACGGTCTTTGCGCTCTTTCACTTCGACTTCGGTCATGCCGCCAACGCGGATCACGGCCACACCACCAGCGAGTTTGGCCACGCGCTCCTGGAGTTTTTCGCGATCGTAGTCAGAGGTGGTTTCTTCGATCTGGGTGCGGATCTGAGCCACGCGAGCTTCGATCTCGGCCTTGGCGCCTGCGCCATCAACGATGGTGGTTTCGTCTTTGGTGATCGAGATTTTCTTGGCGGAACCGAGCATGTCCATGGTGACATTTTCGAGTTTCATGCCGAGATCTTCGGAGATCACCTGACCACCGGTGAGGATCGCGATGTCTTGCAACATGGCTTTGCGGCGATCGCCGAAACCCGGTGCTTTGACAGCTGCGATTTTCAGACCGCCGCGCAGTTTGTTGACCACGAGGGTTGCAAGCGCTTCGCCTTCCACATCTTCAGCGATGATGAGAAGCGGCTTTTGCGACTGGATGACCTGCTCGAGAAGCGGCACCATCGGCTGCAGCGAAGAGAGTTTTTTCTCGTGCAAAAGCACGATGCAATCTTCGAGTTCTGCGATCATTTTGTCCGGGTTGGTGACAAAATACGGGGACAGGTAGCCACGGTCGAACTGCATGCCTTCGACCACGGTGGTCTCGGTTTCCATGCCTTTGTTTTCTTCGACAGTGATGACGCCGTCGTTGCCGACTTTCTGCATCGCATCGGCGATTTGACGACCGATTTCAGCTTCGCCGTTGGCGGAGATGGTGCCAACCTGAGCCACTTCGGCAGTGTCGCTCACCGGACGAGACGCGTCTTTGATCGCCTGAACGACTTTGAGGGTCGCAAGGTCGATCCCGCGCTTCAGGTCCATCGGGTTCAGACCAGCAGCAACCTGCTTGAGGCCTTCTTTGATGATCGCCTGAGCAAGCACGGTGGCGGTGGTGGTACCGTCGCCAGCTTCGTCATTGGTACGCGAGGCCACTTCTTTGACCATCTGCGCGCCCATGTTTTCGAACTTGTCTTCGAGATCAATCTCTTTGGCAACCGACACACCGTCTTTGGTGATGCGCGGGGACCCGAAGGATTTTTCGATGACAACGTTACGGCCTTTCGGGCCGAGGGTCACTTTAACAGCATCTGCGAGGATGTTCACGCCACGCAGCATGCGGTTGCGTGCATCGACGTCGAATTTGACTTCTTTAGCCATGGTAAGCTCCTGAATTCAGGTGAAAGGAAAAGGGGGGCGATCTCAGGCGATGATGCCGAGAATGTCCGACTCTTTCATGATGAGCAGTTCTTCGCCCTCAACGGTGATTTCGGTGCCGGACCATTTGCCGAACAGAACTATGTCACCTGCTTTGACGCTCGGCGCGATCAACTCGCCGCTGTCTTTACGTGCGCCTTCACCAACGGAGACGATTTCGCCTTCGGCCGGTTTTTCTTTTGCGCTATCGGGGATGATCAGGCCGCCCTTGGTTTTTTCATCGCCTTCAACGCGACGAACTACAACGCGGTCATGCAGCGGTTTAAATGCCATCTTCGAGGCTCCCTTGCTCAAAGTTTCAGTTGTCAGCACCACCTCTTTGGGTGGGCGTAAATCTTGCGTTAGCACTCACTCCCTGTGAGTGACAACGCTGCATAGTTAGGGAGGACAAGGAGAGCTGTCAACAGCCGTGATCTGAAAAATTTATGCCAAAGCCTGCGCTCAAATTGCTTGGCGACCAATGGCGAAACCACCGGTGCGCCCACGGTGCAATTTTGCAATAAACTCTAGGATTTCAAAGGTATTTCCACATTCAAGCCCGCATCTGTGAGCGCATAGACGCCGAGAGAGGCACGCATAAACCAGCCGTAGTGATTGTCGGCCATGATCCGAGTCGCCTGAGCCACCCCTGTGGCTTTTGCCACCACATGACCTTTGCTCGGCCCATGTTCCAAAAGATGCGCCCGACAGCGCACGGCGTTTTGGCGATAACTCGTCACCCGCCCACCTGCCGGGGTGCCACCAAGGTTAGGATCGCCCTCGCGGGTCGCAAATTCTTTGACCAGTTTGGCAGACTTGGCCTTGTTCTTACGCGGCACAAAGGGCCGGGGATCGTGATGCACCTGCACCGCCTGCTCCGCCACATTCACCGAGATCACCCCAAGCCCCAGACGTTTGCACAGCGCGAGATTGCCTTTGAACATCCGCCAGCCCGCCTTGCCCTTCCACCGCGGCACGGCAAGGTAGACCCGATCAGTCAACGCCTGACGGGCTATGCCCTGTTGCAACAGAATCAGCGAAAACCCGGTCTTCAGCTCAATGATCACCGGGGCCTCATCTGGTTTCACCGCCATCACATCGGCGCCCCTGACCTCGGCTTTCACGTCATAACCAAGCCCCTCGAAATGGGCTTTGACGGGCGAATAAAGATCGGTTTCTTTCAGGGTCATGACGGTATCCCCTCCAATTCACACCCCATTCCGGCAACTAACGAATTCCTCATCGGGAACTTCTGCTATATCTGCGCTCATAAGATATCGCCTCGCATTTGAGAACAGAAGGGATTGACGTGAAACCGAATAAAGTTGCTGCAGTCACGATGGCATGGAATTCTCCCGTACTTCTCAAAAAATGGGTCGAGCATAACGCCGCCGCTTATGGCCGCGAAAACCTGTTTGTCATTTCTCACGGCGATGATCCGGCACAAGCCGCCGTCGCAGAGGGCACAAATTACATCACCCTGCCGCGCGAATTCAACGCGGAATTCGATGCGATCCGGTGGCGGTTCCTGTCCAACTACGCCTCCGGCCTGTTGGAATATTACAAGGTTGTTCAGGTCAACGACGGCACATTCCATTTTGGATTGCATCACTCGATAATTTTCTGATGCAGATCAGGAGGATGTGATGAGACGACCCTACCGCAAATTGAACCTTGATGAACGTAGAATCCTGGCGACCATGCTTCAGGCGAAGGCCACGAAGACAAAGATCGCTGAGACACTTGGCCGAGACCGCTCAACAATCCACCGCGAGATCAAGCGCAATTGGTGGCATGATGACGAAGTTCCTCAAGCCGATGGTTACTGGCATTTGTCAGCGCAGATGCTCGCGGATCGGCGGCATTTGAAGCGTCGCAAGCTGGAGCGGCATGAGGATTTGCGCAATGAAGTTATTGCCAAATTGAAGGAAGGTTGGTCGCCCGAACAGATTGCAGGCCAGCTCACGATCGAACCGCGTGCGCCATACCGGATCTGTCATGAAACAATCTACCAATATGTTTACTCTGAAAATGGCCAGTCTCAGGAGCTCGGCCGTTACCTCCCTGAGCGTCAAAGAAAGCGGAAGCCACGTTACGCACGCAAAGCCCGTGACCGTGTGTTCCCCTTGGAGACAAGCATTCATAACCGTCCTGACGAGATCAATGACCGGAGCCAATTCGGCAACTGGGAGGGCGATTTGATGATCTTCGAGCGCGCACAGGGCAACGCAAACGTCGCCACGTTGGTTGAGCGAAAAACACGCTACACCGTCTTGCTGCGTAACAACGACCGCAAGTCACGGCCTCTGATGAATAAGCTGATCGACGAGATGTCTCCCCTGCCCGCACAAGCCCGACGCAGCATCACGTTTGACCGAGGATTTGAGTTCACCTCTTGGCGCGAATTGCAAAACGGCATGGGCACCAAAGCGTGGTTCTGTGATCCCCAGGCCCCTTGGCAAAAAGGTTCGGTAGAGAATATGAACAAACGGGTCCGCCGATACCTTCCTCGGGACACTGCCCTGCTGTCGCTCCCAAATCGACATTTGAAGTCGATTTGCGATCGCCTGAACGCGACCCCGCGTAAATGCCTGGGCTACAGAACACCCGCCGAAGCCTTCCGAGATGAATTGATGAATCTGGAGCGGCAATGAAGTATCTTTCCCACGCAATCCGATGCAATCGAAATGGAACTCACAGACGTCGATGAGTTGATCGTCCTGGACCCCGAGGTGGGCACGGACCGCAAAGAGTATTTGCTGTCTTTGGCGGATCAGGGCCATTTTGCCCCTGTCGGCTATGACGTCCTGCCCCTGAATGGCGACCAAAACAATCTTGCGGGACTGGATTGGGACAAGCCTCTGTCTGAACAGGCGCCCTATGCCGTTTTGCGCGCGCGGTTTTGCAAACCCTGCATCATCACAGCGCCGGTCGAAATGATGCCCGGCGGGCATTCCCTCAAGCACACAAAATTCAAATTGGATAGCGCGTTGATGTTGGCGCATTTGAAACTGTTGGACAGCGCACTGTGGCAATCGCATTACGACACGCTGGCCCATGACGCGCGCATCGCAACACGGCGCGCACGGACAAGGGAGGAACGCATTCCGCGCGGCATCCGTGGTTTTGGCCGCGGCGCCGATCAGGTCCGCGCGTTGATCGAGACAGGTATGGATCGCCCCTTTGACCTCAAAGCGGCTCCCGGTGATGCGGCCAGTTTTTTAAACCAACGGCTGGAATTGATTTACGAGGGCTGGCGGGTCGAGCCGCGCGATGAGGAAGAATATATCATTCGCCTCGCCCCTCGATATATCGGGGCGTTTTAGCGCCACATGCTCCTGCACGCGACCGACCGAAACAGCCCTGCGCTCAACAGGTGACAAGCCATGCTGCACCGCCTATAAGGACCGCGAAATACCAATATCCTCACGCTATCTATGGGACAGACATATGACCACGCTCGTTTTCGGCCACAAATCCCCTGACACAGATTCCACCGGTTCCCCGCTCATCTGGGCATGGTACCTCAACGAAGTGAAAGGCGTTGACGCCAAACCCGTGCTTTTGGGCGCGCCGAACACAGAAGCCGCGTTTGTGGTTGAGAAATGGGGCTTTGAAACGCCCGAGATCATTTCTGAGGTTGCTGAAGGCCAGAACGTTGTCATCGTCGACACCAACAACCCGGCCGAATTGCCGGACGCAATCAATGACGCCAATGTCATCGCCATCATTGACCACCATAAACTTGTGGGCGGCCTTGAGACCAAAGGTCCGATCGACATCACCATCCGCCCGCTCGCCTGCACCGCGACAATCATGTATGACCTGATGGGCGACGATGCCGCCAAAATGCCCGACAACATCAAAGGCGCGATGCTGTCTTGCATCCTGTCCGACACATTGGAATTCCGGTCGCCGACCACCACGGATGTGGACAAGGCTCTGGCCGAGAAACTGGCCGCCGAGTTGAACATCAATCTGGGTCAATATGCCTCTGAAATGTTCGAAGCCAAATCCGATGTCTCCGCCTTTTCTGACGCCGAATTGTTGCGGATGGATTCGAAAGAATACGCCGTCGAAGGCACCAAATTCCGCGTCTCCGTGTTGGAAACCACCGCGCCGAAAATCGTGCTGGACCGCAAAGCCAGCCTGTTGGCTTCCATGGTCGATGTCGCCAAGGAAGACGGCGTGGATCATGTGTTGTTGTTCGTGGTCGATATTCTGAATGAAGAAGCCACGATGTTTGTGCAAAACGATGTGGTCAAAACCGTGGCCGAAAAATCCTTTGGCGCCACTGTGACGGGCGACTCTGTTGTGCTGCCGGGCATCATGTCCCGCAAGAAACAGATCATTCCGAACCTGAAGCTGTAATCTAAGCGATAGCCCAAAGGCCCGCCCAATCCGGCGGGCCTTTTTCGTTTGAGGAGCCGTTCATGGCGACACGCCCGGATTTCATGCGCGAACTGAAACGCGGCGAAGAGGACGAGGTCTTCGCCCTTTTGACCGCCGCTTTTGGCCAAAAAGACGAGGCCAAACTGGTCGATGATCTGCGCAAAACCCGCGCGATCGCCGGCGAAATGGTCCTGCCCTCCTCCGAGGGGATTGTCGGCTATGCCGCGCTCTCGACCATGGTCTCACCCAAAGGCTGGCTCTGCCTCGCCCCGGTCGCCATCCGCCCCGACATGCAACGTCATGGCCATGGTCGACGCCTTGTTGGCATGATCTCGCAATGGTCGGTGATGAGCGGCAACAGCTTGGTCGTTTTGGGCGATCCGGCATTTTACACCCGCTGCGGTTTTGCCCCGATCCCGGCGGGCTTCACCTCTCCCTATCCGCTGGACCACACCTTGATCGCAGGCCCGACACAGACGAAGACTCCCGCGCTGATCTACCCCAGAGCCTTTGAAGGCTGACATGCTGAGGGTCCCGATCCGTTGCGCTTGATGCCGCCCCTCCCCTTTCCGCCCAAATAGCCTATATCAAAGGCGACCCTAAATTCAGAGGCCCCAATGACCCGCCTGATCCAATCGCTCCCCGAGATTTCCACCAATTACGACGCGCTGTTCGTCGATCTGTGGGGATGTGTCCACAACGGCGTAACCGCCTACCCCGAGGCCTGTGCCGCCCTGCAAGCGTACCGTCAAACCGGCGGCAAGGTGGTGTTGGTGACCAACTCGCCGCGACCTTGGCGCTCGGTTGCGACTCAAATCAAAGAGTTCGGCGTGCCGGATGACGCCTATGACGCCATTGCCACCTCAGGCGATTCGGCGCGTTTGGCGATGTATCTGGGCGTGGTGGGGCAAAAAGTGCATCACATCGGCGACATGTTCAAAGACGATTTCATGCAGCCGATGGACATCATTATGGAAGAAGCGCTTGAGATCACCGAAGTGCCGCTGAAGGACGCGGAGGGCATTGTCTGCTCTGGTCCCGAAGACCCTCTGGCCGATCCCGAAGAGTATCGCGGCACCTTCCTCTACGCCAAGCAAAAGGGCATGAGACTGCTCTGTGCCAATCCTGACATTGTTGTCGATCGGGGTGAAATCCGCGAATGGTGCGCCGGGGCTTTGGCCGCGCTTTATACCGAAATGGGCGGTGAGAGCCTCTATTTCGGCAAACCGCACCCACCGATTTACGATCTGGCCCGACGTCGCCTGTCGCGGCTCGCCGAGGTCGAGGACGCGCGCATTCTGTGCATTGGCGACGGCATCGGCACCGACGTGATGGGCGGCATTGGCGAGGGCTTGGATGTGCTGTTCATCACCGGCGGCTTGGCGGCCAAAGAATTCGGCCCCGATCCGGTCAACCCCGATCCCGCCCGGTTGAAAATGTGGCTCTCCGAGCAAAACCTGGCTCCGACAGCGGCCATTTCCCTTCTGCGCTAAGTGGCTGTGGCGTGGCAAACAGGCCGCGCCACACCACAAACTGCCTCAAATAAGAGACATGTTGTGCGAAATATATTTGCACACAACATCACATTTTAGTTTTTTTCTTTCGCGCAATATTGTTTCGTTTATCATTTGAGTCTATGCTGCACTGCAACACAGCGAAGGATTCGGAGATCATGTTGGACAATATGCCCCGCGGAACCATCTGCATCGAGGACATCGAAATCGGGATGACGCGCTCTTTGCGCAAAACCATCACCGATCATGACATCGAGTTGTTTGGTGAAATTTCGACCGACCGCAACCCCGTGCATTTCGACGATGACTATGCCAACGACACGATTTTCGAAGGCCGCATCGCCCATGGCATGTTGACGGCGGGTCTCATTTCGGCGGTGATTGGCGAGCAATTGCCCGGCCATGGCACCATCTATATGGGCCAGACTTTGAAATTCCTCGCCCCCGTGCGCCCCGGCGACACTGTGTTGGCCGAAGTGACCGTGACCGACATCATCCACGCAAAACGCCGGGTTGCTCTTGAATGTCGCTGTACCGTAGGCGATACCGTAGTCTTGAAAGGCGAGGCTATGGTGCTTGCGCCGAGCCGCAAATTCGACTGACGCGGGGGGCTCCCCGCGAGGAGCCCCATGCAGATTCACACGCACTGGACCGACATTCCTGACGAGGCCAAAGGCTGTTCTGTCGCCATTGGCAATTTTGATGGTGTGCACCTTGGTCACCGCCGTGTCATTGACCTTGCGCGCCAATATGGCCCACTTGGTCTTGTCACCTTTGAACCCCATCCGCGTGAATATTTTGCCCCCGGCGCCCCGCCCTTTCGCCTGATGAATGCCGAAGCCAAGGCCAATCGACTGGCGAAACTCGGGGTTGAACAGTTGTTTCAACTGCCGTTTGACGCCGATATGGCAGCGATGACGCCAGAACAATTTGCCCGCAGCGTGATCAAAGACGGGCTTGGCCTGAGCCATGTCGTGGTCGGGGCCGATTTTTGCTTTGGCTCCAAACGCGCCGGCAAAGTCGAAGACCTCAAACGGTTTGGCGAAGAGATGGGCTTTGGCGTCACCGTGGCCGAGCTTTTGGAAACCGATGGCGGCGTCTCCTCCTCCTCTGCGATCCGCGTGGCTTTGGCCGAAGGCCGACCGAAAGATGCCGCCAATATGCTGGGTCACTGGCACCGCATCGAGGGCATGGTCGGGCATGGCGACAAACGCGGTCGCGATCTTGGCTTTCCGACGGCCAATATGTCCATCGCTGGGCTGCATGCGCCGAAATTTGGCGTCTACGCGGTGCTGGTCGATGTCCTCACCGGCCCGAACAAAGGCAGCTATCAAGGCGCGGCGTCTCTGGGCGTCAAACCGACCTTTGGCGCAAATCTGCCCTGCCTTGAGACCTTTGTGTTTGATTTTGAAGGCAATCTTTACGACGAACATCTCTCCGTCGCCTTTGTCGATTACCTGCGGCCCGAATTGGTGTTCACTGATTTGGATGCGCTGATCGTGCAAATGAATGCCGATTGCGAGCGGGCGCGTCAGATCCTTGGCGCTCTGGAATGAGCACGCGCCCCCGGTTTTGGGAAACCGTCCCGCTCAAAAAGATGACCCCCGAAGAATGGGAAGCGCTGTGTGACGGCTGCGGCAAATGTTGCCTTAATAAAATCGAGGATGCGGACACCGGCGAGGTGTTTTTAACCCGCGTCGCCTGTCGGCTTTTGGATGATCAGTCCTGCCAATGCGGCCAATATCAGATCCGCAAAAACCTTGTGCCTGAGTGCATTCAACTCAGCCCCGAGACCATCGAAACCCATGCCTATTGGATGCCCGTCACCTGCGCCTATCGCCTGTTGTGGCAGGGGCGCGAGTTGCCCGACTGGCATCCGCTGTTGACCGGCGATCCCGAAAGCGTCCATGCCGCAGGCGTCTCTGTGCGCGGACGCACCGTCCCGGAATTCGAGGTCGATGAGGACGAGTGGGAAGACTATATCATTGAGGAGCCGAGCTGATGTTTTTTGGGTCTGACAACACCTCCGGCGTGCATCCAAAACTGATGGAAGCGCTGACCAAAGCCAATGACGGCTACGCCTCCCCCTACGGCACGGACCGCTGGACGGCGGAATTGACCGAGCGGCTGCGCGACCTGTTTCAGGCCCCGGACGCATTGGTCTATCCGATGACCTCCGGCACCGGCACCAATGCGGCGATTCTGGCGGCGATGACCCCGCCCTGGGGCATCATCTATTGCCATAAAACCGCGCATATCGAGGTGGATGAACGCAACTCCGTGCCATTTTATTCCGGCGGGGCGAAACTCAAACCTTTGCCCGGTACGGCCAGCCGTCTGGCCCCTGAGGAGCTGCACGGTGAAGTCATCTCTGACGGCGCCAAAGACGACATTCACGCCAGCCCGCCCGCTGCCGTGTCCCTGACCAACTTGACCGAATTTGGCGAACTCTATAGCCCGGCGGACATCGCCGCGATCGCTGATGCCGCACAGTTGCCACTGCACTTAGATGGCGCGCGGTTTGCCAATGCGATGGCGGCCTCGCACGCCTCGCCATGGGAAATGACCCGCGAACTTTCGGCGCTCTCTTTGGGAGCGACCAAAACCGGCGCGATGGCAGCAGAGGCGGCGATCCTGTTTGATCCATCGCTCAAAAATGCCTTTGAAAGCAACCGGATGCGCGGCGGGCACAATCTCTCAAAAGCGCGCTATGTCTCGGCGCAAATACTGGCGTGGCTTCAGGATGATCTATGGCTTGAGTTGGCAACCCAGGCCAATGCCATGGGCGCACGATTGGCCGCCGGGATCACCGAGATCGGCGGCGAGTTGGCCTATGAGGTGGCGGGCAATATGGTGTTCGCCCGCCTGACTCGCGCCCAACACGCCAAGGCAAAGGCACGCGGCGCGATCTACAACCTTTGGGGCGCACTGCCCATGGCAGGCGACCCGGATCAGCCGATGCTCGCGCGGTTTGTCGCAAGCTGGTCCACGACCGAGGCCGATGTCGACGCGCTTTTGGCGACGTTTACCGACTAAAGCGCCGCCAAATAAGCGTCCAGATCTTCCAACCGGTCCTGCCCCCAAAACCGCTCATCCGTGTCGGTCACGATATAAAATGGCGAGCCAAACACCCCGGCCGCAAGCGCGTCCTCCAGGTTGCGCGCATAGACCTCGGCGCCCTTCAACATCCCGGTCATCGACAACATCGGATCAAAGCCAGAGGCCTTGAGCGCCTCGGTGATCACCGCATCCTCGGCGATATTTTTGTCCTCTTCCCAGACCGCGTTCAACAGGCGCTGCACCAATCCGTCGAGATCACCGCCCCCCGCCTCTTGCGCCGCGATCACCGCATAGGAGGCAGGCGCAACGTTGGTCGGCCAGAATGCCGGCTCAAACTTCATTGGCTTGTCCAATTTGGCGGCAAAGCGTTTGAGTTCCTGCATCCGGTACAGTTTGCGCCCTTCGGTGCGCTGTGCCGGACGCGGTGCACCTGTGCGGTCAAACATGGCGAGAATATCATAGGGTTTGTAGTGCACGGTCGCGCCATGACTGGCAGCGATTTCGGCAAAACGGTCACCCGCGAGATAGGTGAAGGACGACAAGAGCGAAAAATAGTAATCAATATGGGCCATTTGGTCCCTCCCGATGGATGCGTTTCGCCATGACGTTACTGTGCGCGGCCCCGGTGGAAAACCAGTTTCACCGCAAAAGGACGAGAAAGACACAGTTCACGCAGCGCCACCCTACCTCTGACATAGACGATGCGCGGTCTGAGTGGTAAGCGGTGGGCACGTTACGATTCCGTGACAGATCTGGCCAAATCACCTCGGGAAATGCGCTCATGCCCTCCACTCACGAACCGAAAATCATTTCAGGAAATGCCAACCGCACGCTTGGCAACGCCATCGCCCGGCGCTTGTCAATGCACCGGGGCATGTCCATCGACCTGTGCGATGCGCGTGTGGAGCGGTTCAATGACGGCGAGATTTTCGTCGAGGTCTATGAAAACGTGCGCGGCGAGGACATGTTCATTGTTCAACCGACCTCAAACCCAGCCAATGACAACCTGATGGAATTGCTGATCATCACCGATGCTCTGCGCCGCTCCAGCGCGGGTCGGATCACTGCTGTGATCCCGTACTTCGGCTATGCTCGTCAGGACCGCCGTACCAAAGCCCGCACACCTATCACCGCCAAACTCGTCGCCAACATGTTGGTCGAAGCGGGGATTGAGCGGGTGTTGACGATGGATCTGCACGCGACCCAGATTCAGGGTTTTTTCGACATTCCGGTGGACAACCTTTACGCCTCGCCGGTGTTCGCCCTCGACATCAAACACAATTTCAAAGAGGGCTTGGAGGACATCATGATCGTGTCCCCCGACGTTGGCGGCGTGGCCCGCGCCCGCGAATTGGCGAAACGCATCGAAGCGCCGCTGTCCATCGTCGACAAACGCCGCGAAAAGGCCGGTGAAGTGGCCGAAATGACCGTCATCGGCAATGTCGCCGGCAAAAAGTGTATCATCGTCGATGACCTTGTCGATACCGCAGGGACGCTGTGCAAAGCCGCCGATCTTTTGATGGAACACGGCGCTGCAGAGGTCCACGCCTATATTTCCCACGGCGTTCTCTCCGGCCCGGCTGTTGAGCGCGTGACCAATTCCAAACTCTCTTCACTGGTCATCACCGACTCGATTGAGGCCTCAGATACGGCGAAAGCCTGTAAAAACATCCGCATCGTGCCGACCGCGCCGCTGTTTGCGCAGGCGATCATCAACACGTGGAACGGCACCTCCGTGTCAAGCTTGTTTGAGGACAAGACACTGGTGCCGCTTTATGAGGGTGTCTATCACCCCTGAAGCGTTTCGGATTTAACGATCTGATAGGTGAAACACACGAAAGGCGCGATGGGGTCCCCACGCGCCTTTTTCATGTCAGCCTTGGCTCAATAGAGGTCCCAGTCATCCTCGTGACGTACCGGGCCGATGGCCATCCAATCGGCACGCACACGGGCAATCTTTGTATCGCCCCAGGTGCGGAAAACGATCACAAACCCATCCTCGGAGACCATTTCGGCTGTGATATCGACACGGTGGTTGGTGGTTTGGTCAATGTCGAGCATCGACAGGCTGACCTGAACCATAGGACGCTGACTAAACGCCTCGTCAAATTCGACGACGCGCCGCAACTCGCGCGGGCCTTTGCCCGTCCACATCGCTCCGCCGTCCTGAAAATCCGAAAAAAGCAGGATGGACCCCTGTTCTATTCCAATTTGATGACTATCAATTCGTAACATTTGGTCTTTTGATCTCTGTCCCCGGTTCAGATTGCCTAAAAGGTATCTGAAAGGGAAGCGGAAAAGGGCGAGCTGAGTCAATCGAATGCGCACTCTGGTTGCACTCGACGGGTGCCGTGCCTGACATCAGGCAAAGAAAAAGCCCCACAGCGCGAACTGCGAGGCTTTTCAAACCTGTGTCACAGCCAATCAGAGATTGGTGTGGAACCCAAGATCCTCGGCGATATGAACCAGATCAGCGAGGAATTTTTGAGTCATGTGGTGTTCGTCGGGATGCGCTTCTTCGTGGGCTTTGGTGGCCTGCTTGAGAAGATCGGTGACGACCTCTTGGGACATTTCGCCCCGCGGCAGGGCCAGTTCGGCCAAAACAGAGATCGTGTCGGCGGACAGCTCGGCAAAGCCCCCCGTCACGACATATTGCTCCTCAACGCCTGCCCCCGTCGCGGTCAAAAGACCGGGACGCAGCGACAAGATGGTCGGCTCATGACCAGCCATCGCGGTGAGGTCACCATCGGCCCCCGGAATCTGCACCTGCTCCACGAGAACGGAGGTCAATTTCCGCTCAGGAGAGACGAGATCAAATTGGACATTAGCAGCCATGAATGGCCTCCTTCAAATGGTTTTCCCGGCAAGTCGCTCACAATACTGGGGAAAACCTGTGCCCGATATTGATGTCGCGAGCGTTTCGAGATCAATCCCAAGGGGGGGCTGTATCTCGAAACGCTTAGGGTGAACGATTAAGCAGCTTCAGCGGCCAGTTTTTCGGCTTTTGCGAGCACGTCACCGATCCCACCAACCATGTAGAAGGCAGCTTCCGGCAGGTGATCGTATTCGCCAGCGACAACAGCTTTGAACGAAGAGATCGTGTCTTCGAGCGGAACCTGCACACCATCAGAGCCGGTGAACACTTTTGCCACGTCGAACGGCTGAGAGAGGAAACGCTGAATTTTACGGGCGCGCGCCACGGTCAGCTTATCTTCTTCCGACAATTCGTCCATCCCGAGGATGGCGATGATGTCCTGCAACGACTTGTAGCGCTGAAGGATGTTCTGAACATCACGTGCCACCAAATAGTGCTCTTCGCCAACGATCTGCGGGTCCATGAGACGCGAGGTCGAGTCGAGCGGATCAACAGCCGGGTAGATACCAAGCTCGGAAATCGCGCGGTTAAGAACCGTGGTTGCATCCAAGTGAGCAAAGGTTGTTGCCGGTGCAGGGTCGGTAAGGTCATCGGCCGGAACGTACACAGCTTGGATCGAGGTGATCGAGCCGTTTTTGGTGGAGGTGATGCGTTCCTGCATCGCGCCCATGTCGGTGGCCAATGTCGGCTGGTAGCCCACAGCAGACGGGATACGACCGAGAAGTGCGGACACCTCGGAACCAGCCTGTGTAAAGCGGAAGATGTTGTCCACAAAGAACAGAACGTCTGCGCCGGTCGCGTCACGGAATTGCTCGGCCAGAGTCAGACCGGTCAACGCAATACGCATACGAGCGCCGGGAGGCTCGTTCATCTGACCGTAAACCAGAGCAATTTTGGAGTCCGTGAGGTTGTCAGGAGTCAAAACGCCGGATTCGATCATTTCGTAGTAAAGGTCGTTCCCTTCACGAGTCCGCTCGCCAACGCCGGCAAACACGGACAAACCGGAGTGCACTTTGGCGATGTTGTTGATGAGCTCCTGGATGAGAACCGTTTTACCAACACCCGCACCACCGAAGAGACCAATTTTACCGCCTTTGGAGTAAGGAGCGAGAAGATCAATCACTTTGATGCCGGTGACGAGGATTTCGGCTTCGGTCGCCTGCTGGTCGAAATCCGGTGCTTCTGCGTGGATCGGACGGAATTCGGTGGCGTTGATCGGGCCTTTTTCGTCAACCGGATCGCCGGTGACGTTCAGGATGCGGCCCAAGGTGGCCGGACCCACAGGGACCGTGATCGGGCCGCCGGTGTTGGTCACGTCCTGACCGCGCACGAGGCCTTCTGTGGCGTCCATCGCGATGGTGCGCACAGAGTTTTCACCAAGGTGCTGAGCAACTTCGAGAACCAGACGGTTGCCGTTGTTGTCGGTTTCAAGAGCGTTCAGAATAGCGGGAAGGTCGCCATCGAACTGAACGTCCACAACGGCGCCAATCACCTGCGTGATCTTGCCTTTTGCTTGTGCCATGTATCTGTCTCCGGTGTTCTTAGAGCGCTTCAGCGCCCGAGATGATTTCGATAAGCTCGTTGGTGATGACGGCCTGACGCGAGCGGTTATACTGGATCGTCAGTTGGTCGATCATATCGCCTGCGTTGCGGGTTGCGTTGTCCATTGCGGACATGCGCGCACCCTGTTCGGAGGCCGCGTTTTCCAAAAGAGCTGCAAAGATTTGCGTGGCCACGCCGCGCGGCAGAAGGTCAGCCAAGATGGCCTCTTCGGACGGCTCATAATCGTACAAAGAGCCTCCGGTATCCTCGCTTGCCTCATAGGCGGCGGGGATGATCTGCTGGGCGGTCGGCACCTGTGTCACCACGTTTTGGAACTTCGCATAAAAGATCGTGGCCACATCATACTCAAGCGAGTCGAAGCGGGCCAAAAGACCTTTGGCGATGTTCTGCGCGTGGACATAGCCGAGCTTTTTGACATCAGAGAGGTCAAAATGTTCGACAAACAGGTCCGAAAAGTCGCGTTTCAACTGTTCACGGCCCTTTTTGCCAACGGTGATAATTTTCACCGTTTTGCCTTGGGCTTTGAGTTCAGCGATCCGCAGGCGCGCCAATCTTACGATATTGGTGTTGAAGCCACCGCACAGCCCCTTTTCAGAGGTCATGACAACGAGCAGCTGCACATCATCTTTCCCCGTCCCGGCCAGAAGCCGGGGCGCGGTATCAGAGCCACCTACAGAGGCCGACAACGCACCCAGCACAGCGTTGAAACGCTCTGCATAGGGGCGCGAGGCCTCGGCCGCATCCTGGGCCCGCCGCAATTTTGCGGCAGACACCATTTGCATGGCCTTCGTGATCTTCCGCGTGGATTTCACGCTGGCGATCCGGTTTTTAAGGTCCTTGAGGTTGGGCATCTAGCTGTCCTTAATCCTCGGGATTACGCGTAAGTCTTGGCGAATTCGTCCAGAACAGCCTTAAGCTTATCTGCAGGCTCACCTTTGATCTTCGGATCTTCGTTTGTGATCCACTCTAGAATATCGGCGTGCTGGTTGCGCAGGAACTCAAGCATCTGTGCTTCATACTTGCCAACCTCTTTCACCGGGACTTTGTCCAGGTAGCCATTGGTGCCAGCGAAGATGACGCAGACGATTTCGGCGTTGGTCAGCGGCGAGTACTGCGGCTGTTTCATCAGTTCGGTCAAACGCGCGCCACGGTTCAGCAAACGCTGAGTGGAGGCGTCGAGGTCAGACCCGAACTGAGCAAACGCGGCCATCTCGCGGTACTGAGCCAGCGACAGTTTCACCGGACCCGCCACAGAGGACATGGCTTTGGTCTGAGCCGAGGACCCAACGCGGGACACGGAGAGACCGGTGTTCACAGCAGGACGAATGCCTTGGTAGAACAGTTCGGTTTCCAAGAAGATCTGACCGTCGGTGATCGAGATCACGTTGGTCGGAATAAACGCGGACACGTCGCCACCCTGAGTTTCGATGATCGGCAGAGCGGTGAGCGAGCCAGACCCGAAATCTTCGTTGAGTTTCGCAGAGCGTTCCAGCAGGCGAGAGTGGAGGTAGAACACGTCACCCGGATAGGCTTCACGCCCCGGCGGACGACGCAGAAGCAAGGACATCTGGCGATAGGACACAGCTTGTTTCGAGAGATCATCGTAGATGATCAAAGCGTGACGGCCATTGTCGCGGAAATGCTCGGCCATTGCGGTCGCGGCGTAGGGGGCCATGAACTGCATCGGGGCCGGATCGGACGCGGTTGCGGCCACAACGATGGTGTATTCGATCGCACCGGTTTCTTCGAGCTTTTTCACAAGCTGAGCCACCGTGGAGCGTTTCTGACCAACAGCAACGTAGATGCAGTAGAGTTTGTCATTTTCGGACTTGGCTGCATCGTTGTAGGATTTTTGGTTGAGGATCGCGTCGAGTGCCACAGCGGTTTTGCCGGTCTGACGGTCACCAATGATCAGCTCACGCTGGCCACGGCCAATCGGGATCATCGCGTCCACGGATTTAAGGCCGGTGGCCATCGGTTCGTGCACGGATTTACGCGGGATAATGCCCGGCGCCTTGCTGTCTGCGATGCGACGCTCGGCGGTGTTGATCGGACCTTTGCCGTCAATCGGATTGCCCAGACCGTCCACGATGCGACCCAAAAGGGCGTCACCTGCGGGCACGTCCACGATGGATTTGGTGCGTTTCACAACGTCACCTTCTTTGATCGCGCGGTCGGACCCGAAGATCACGACACCGACGTTGTCGGCTTCAAGGTTGAGCGCCATCCCGCGGATACCACCGGGGAATTCGACCATCTCGCCGGCTTGAACATTATCGAGACCGTACACGCGCGCGATCCCGTCCCCGACGGAGAGCACGCGCCCCACTTCAGCGACTTCGGCCTCTTGGCCAAAGTTTTTAATCTGCTCCTTGAGGATCGCAGAAATTTCGGCTGCCTGGATTCCCATTATCCGACCTCTTTCATTGCATTCTGGAGGGAGTTGAGTTTGGAGGCGATCGACGTGTCGATCATCTTCGAACCCACTTTAACGACAAGACCGCCGATGAGGGCTTCATCCACGGTCGCATTGATAGTCACGTCCTTGCCAAAAGTCTCCGAGAGGGTCTTGGCAAGTTTGGTGGTCTGCGTTTTGGTCAGCGCCTTTGCGGACGCAACCTCGGCCGTCACTTCACCACGCTCTTCGGCAAGCATATCGCTCAAAGAGGCCACGAGTTGCGGCAAGGCAAAGATCCGGCGATTCTGAGCCATCAGTGCCAGAGTGTTGGACAAGATGTCCGACAGGCCGGCCTTTTTGGCGATGGCAACAATCGCGGCCTCAAGCTCTTCGCGTGAATAGAGCGGCGATGAGATAAGAGCCGTCAGATCGGCACTCTCACTGAGGGCCGTGGACAATGTTGCCACGTCTCCCTCAAGAGCCTTGATGGCATTGCCTTCTTTGGCCAATTGAAAAATGGCCGTTGCATAGCGTGCGGCGATGCCGCGGGAGATCGAAGCTGGTTCGGACACGTCCACCCTTCCGATGTCTTTGGGCCGTCTCCCAGCCGCCCCGTTGCCGGGATTGTGAACTGAGATTGGGCAGCGTGATAAACCCACGCATCACGCGCGAGCAGCAAAATCAGCGTGGATGTAGCAGAGGCTCATCCATGCCGCAACCTTGTTGCGCGACAGATTGGCGACTTTAGCGCCAACAGTTTGAAAGTTGCTTCGTTTGTATTTCAATACGTTAAGAAATCCGCGACGTGACGGCACAAAAAAAAATTGTAGCAGAAAGTTCCGCCCAAAGTTCCGTCCCCTGTACCGCGTTCACGGAATCGTGCGATTCCCCGCCACCGGGCATCTCCCGGATGCCTTTTTAGGGCCGCGTGCGGCACAGTTCACGCACAGCCCGCGCCATGAAAGACACAGGGTTTTCGGACCCATTTCATCTGCCCGGAAGAACGGGGCATATAAAACGAAACATCGCGAAAACGGGGGCCCTGCGGCCCCCGTTTCCCGTTGCATACCTGATGTTCAAAAAGCGATCGCGTTATTTCAGCGAATAGACCAGTGACACGCCGAGTGTGTTGTCGGTGTGTTTAAAACCCGCGAGCGGATCACTGTTGAACTCGGTCAAAAGCGACGTGCGCATGGCGAGCGGGCCGTTCAGCGCCACGTTGAACGCCAAATCGTTGGTCACGGACGTGTCTGTGTCAGAGGCGATGATGTCGGTGTCGTTGGTGAAGAACATGCCATTGCCAATGTCATAAAAGAACTTGGAGCTGACAGATCCAGCGACCTCATCAATATCATCCTCGAGAGAGCCATCCGCAACTTCGGCATAACGGTAGCCTGGACCCGCCTGAAGCGACCAAGAGACGTCGTTGGTGTTCACGATACGGTACCCAAGACCGATCCCCACGAAGCTGTCCGTCTCATAAGAACTGAACTCGTCGTATTTGGTGCGGATTTGACCATAGCCGTAGAGGTTCTCATTGAACATCCGGGTGTAGTCATAGGCCGCAGCCAGAGAGTTCGCGGTCGTATCGTCTTCGTCTTCGCTGTAGTTGTAGCTCAAGGCAAAATCATGGCCGTTGACACCATCACCAAAGCCAAGGCGTGCGCCAACACCGAAATCTTTGGTGTCAGAGTTGCCGGAGGTGGCATTGGCCGTTGCGGAGACAGAGCCATAAGCCCCGTTCATGCCCGCGCCGCGACCGAAATTGCGCGAGTTGCGCGCGTCGTCGAACTCGTCCTGGATGCGTTCTTCGATCGCCTCGACATTATCGCCAACAGCATCAACACTGTTGAATACCGTCGTGCTCTCGGCAAAGGCCGGGAGGGCTGCGGTCGAGAGCAAAAGAGCGGCGAGGGCGGGGGTGATTTTCTTAAGACCCATAAATGAAGTCCTTTCCTAGTTAAGAACACAAGGCTGCAATCCTGCGCGCCTTACGGCCTCATCTAAACGCTTGCCCAAGAAGCACCAGAGCCGCCGGGAAAATTCGAGGATTCATTGTATTTCAGCAACTTGAGCAGATTTATGCCGATAAAATCTCGCCATTTTTCGCCCTTTCTGGCGACAATAAGCCGACGTTTTCACATCCGCGTGAAAGCCCTTGTCAAAGAATATAGAAATTCAGCACGGTAATTCGGCAAAGTGCCGAGCCCTCCGACATCGGCAAATCAATCAGACCGGCTTTGCCTCCGGGACAGGCCGCAACCCCTCCAACACCCGGCTGGGGCGACGGACCGCTTCGGGGGTGCCTGATCCGGTTTGGGCGTAGACCTGTTTCGACACTTCGACCATCAACACTCCCCCCGCCAGAGCGGTGGAGACACGTCGCCCGACCCGTTCCCACACCGGCCCCCAACGCAACCAAAAGCGTTTGTGCGAGGGCGGTTGAAACAGCACGGCGGCGTGACGTTCAGGGATAAACCCGGCTTGGCGCAATTGGCTTTCGAGTTGGCCCAACGAATAAGGACGACCGTAGCCAAAGGGCGTGCTGTCTGAGCGCGACCAAAGCCCGCCCCGGTTTGGCACCACAAACAGCGCCCGCCCGCCGGGACCAAGCGCCCGCCAGCATTCCGCCAGCAAAGGCTGTGGATTGTCCGACGTTTCCAGCCCGTGCATCACCACCAGTTTATCAACAAACCCGGTCTGGATCGGCCAGCGCGTTTCCGGGCACAGCGCCGACACATTGGGCAGACCTGCGGGCCAATGCATCACCCCCTGTTGATCCGGCATCAAGGCCACAACCCGGCGCGCATCTTCCAGAAAGGGCCGCAACAATGGCGCGGCAAAGCCAAACCCCGCCACGGTCTGACGCGAGGCATCGGGCCAGAATTCCACGACCTGAGTACGGATCGCCCGCTGTGCCGCGCGCCCCAATCCGGTCCGGTAATAAAAATTTCTAAGCTCAACAACGTCGAGATGCATTGCAATCGGTAGCCTTGCGCCAAATGTTAAGGGAACAATGACCCAAAGCCGGAGAAAATGCTATGGCCCATGAGACAGACGTCGAGATCGTCACCGTCGCAGCCCTGTCCGACAATTACGATTTCCTCGTGCATGATCCGATCAGTGGCCGCACCGCTTTGGTCGACGCCGCCGATCCGGAACCGATTTTGGCGACACTGGCAGAGCGCGGCTGGCACTTGGACGAAATTTGGCTGACCCATCATCATTGGGATCACATTGACGGCACGGCAGCGCTGGTTGAGGCCACGGGCGCGCAGGTGACGGGCGCGAAAGCCGACCAACACCGCCTGCCGCCTTTGGCCCGCGTGGTGGAACCGGGACAGAGCTTTGCGTTTGCCGGGCATCAGGTCAATGTCTTGGCTGCCGATGGGCACACCATTGGTCACATCGCCTATCACATGCCTTCGGCCAAGGCGCTTTTCACCGCCGATAGCCTGATGGCGCTTGGCTGTGGCCGCCTGTTTGAGGGCACGCCTGCGCAGATGTGGGACACGCTCAGCCGCTTTATGGCGCTGCCCGACGATACGGTGATTTATTCCGGCCATGAATACACCGCCGCCAATGCCAAATTTGCCATAGCGATTGAGCCCGACAATGCGGCCCTTTTGGCGCGGATCAACGACATCGAGGCCGCGCGTACAAAAGACCAACCCACCGTGCCCTCTGTTTTGGCCTTGGAGCGCGCCACCAATCCGTTTTTACGCGCAGGGCTCTTCGAGGTAAAAACGCATCTGGGGCTGACCGGAGCCTCCGATCTCGAAGCGTTTACCGAAATCCGCGCGCGAAAGGACCAATTCTGAGTCTGCTATCTCCTTGCAATCCCTCCGCACTGTCATACATGTTTAAGAGATAAAGAGGGAAATCTGCGTACCAAACCGCCCAAATCTTGATGCCTCACAAAAAAGTAGGGGTGTTAACCACTTTTTTCCTTGAAGCGCGCGCGTTTCAATCGAACTTTAAGAGTATGAGGCCACGGTTATGGTTGCGGGGCCACGAAACGCCCCCCTCCAGACCCCGAAAGCAAGGAGCACAAAAGACGTGCCGTCATTTTCGAACACCCTTGAGCAAGCCATCCATGCAGCTTTGGCGCTGGCGAACGCCCGCCGTCACGAGCTTGCGACCCTGGAACACCTATTGCTGGCCCTGATCGACGAGCCCGACGCGGCGCGCGTGATGCAGGCCTGTAATGTTGAGCTCGAGGAGTTGCGAAAAACCCTGCTGGATTATATAGAAGACGATCTTTCAACACTCGTCACCGATGTTGAAGGATCTGAGGCGGTGCCCACCGCCTCCTTCCAACGCGTGATTCAACGCGCCGCCATCCATGTCCAATCCTCTGGTCGTACCGAGGTCACCGGTGCCAATGTGTTGGTCGCGATCTTTGCCGAACGCGAATCGAACGCCGCCTATTTCCTGCAAGAACAGGATATGACGCGCTATGATGCGGTGAATTTCATTGCCCATGGCGTGGCCAAAGACCCCGCCTTTGGTGAGGCGCGCCCGATCACCGGCGCAGAAGAGCATGAGGATGAGGGTCAGACCTCCTCGCATCAGCCCAGCGGTGAGGACAAAGAATCCGCGCTGGCCAAATACTGTGTCGATCTCAACAAAAAGGCTATGAAAGGCGACGTTGATCCGCTGATCGGTCGCGCCCATGAGGTCGAACGCTGTATTCAGGTGCTTTGCCGCCGCCGCAAAAACAACCCGCTTTTGGTCGGGGATCCCGGCGTTGGCAAAACCGCCATTGCCGAAGGCTTGGCCAAAAAGATTGTTGATGGCGAAACCCCGGACATCTTGGCGCAGTCGACGATTTATTCGCTCGATATGGGCGCGCTTTTGGCCGGGACACGCTATCGCGGTGATTTCGAGGAACGTCTGAAAGCGGTCGTCAAAGAGCTCGAAGAACATCCCGACGCCGTCTTGTTCATCGACGAGATTCACACAGTGATTGGCGCTGGTGCCACATCCGGCGGGGCGATGGACGCGTCCAACCTGTTGAAACCCGCGCTTGCGGGCGGAAAACTGCGTTGCATGGGGTCCACGACCTACAAAGAGTTCCGCCAGCATTTTGAAAAAGACCGGGCTCTGGCACGTCGCTTCCAAAAAATCGACGTCAATGAACCGACCGTGGATGATGCGATCAAAATCCTTCAGGGCCTCAAACCCTATTTCGAGGAACATCACGACATCCGCTACACCCATGATGCGATCAAGGCTGCGGTCGAACTGTCCGCGCGCTATATCCATGACCGCAAATTGCCGGACAAAGCCATCGACGTGATCGACGAGGCCGGTGCCGCGCAACATCTGGTGGCCGAAAGCCGTCGCCGCAAAACCATCGGCACCAAAGAGATCGAAGCGGTTGTGGCGAAAATCGCCCGCATCCCGCCGAAAAACGTCTCGAAAGACGATGCCGAAGTGCTCAAAGATCTGGAGGCCACGCTCAAACGCGTTGTGTTCGGTCAGGACAAGGCGATCGAAACCCTGTCTTCGGCGATCAAATTGGCCCGCGCGGGTCTGCGTGAGCCCGAAAAGCCGATTGGCAACTATCTGTTCGCCGGGCCGACAGGCGTCGGTAAAACCGAGGTGGCGAAACAGCTTGCCGACAGCCTAGGCGTTGAATTGCTGCGGTTTGACATGTCCGAATACATGGAAAAACACGCGGTCTCCCGCCTGATCGGCGCGCCTCCGGGCTATGTCGGCTTTGATCAGGGCGGCATGTTGACGGATGGCGTCGATCAGCATCCGCATTGTGTGCTTTTGCTCGATGAGATGGAAAAGGCCCACCCGGATGTCTACAACATCCTGTTGCAGGTGATGGACAACGGCAAGCTGACCGATCACAACGGCCGCACCGTCGATTTCCGCAATGTGATCTTGATCATGACCTCAAACGCGGGGGCCACCGAGCAAGCGAAAGAGGCCATCGGCTTTGGTCGCGATCGTCGGACAGGCGAAGATACGGCAGCGATTGAACGGACCTTTACGCCAGAATTCCGCAACCGTCTTGACGCCGTGGTGTCCTTTGCGCCACTGCCGAAAGAGGTCATCATGCAGGTGGTCGAGAAATTCGTGCTGCAACTTGAGGCCCAGCTTATGGACCGCAATGTGCATATCGAACTCACCCGCAAAGCGGCGGAATGGCTGGCAGACAAGGGCTATGATGACAAAATGGGCGCGCGTCCGCTGGGCCGCGTGATCCAGGAGTACATCAAAAAGCCGCTGGCCGAGGAATTGCTGTTTGGCAAACTCGCCAAAGGGGGCGTGGTCAAGGTTGGCGTCAAAGATGGTCAGATCGAACTGCGCGTCGAACAGCCGGACGCCCCGCGTATCGGGCGGCAGAAAAAGCCCCCCCTGCTCACTGCGGAGTGATCGCAACACTGTTTGAAAAGGCCCCGTCAAAACTTGACGGGGCCTTCTTCACAGGCGAGCCTGCGCACATATCATTGAGGGATCTCCCGATGCGCCTTGGCCTTGCCCTGCTCTGCCTGACCGCCGCCACCCCCGCATGGGCGCGCGACCCCGTTTTGTCGGTGCCCCTCAACTGCACCTTGGGCATGGATTGCTATATCCAAAACTACGTCGATGCCGATCCAGGCGCGGGCGCTGCGGATTTCACCTGTGGCACCCTGTCCTACGACGGCCATAAAGGCACGGATTTCGCCCTGCCCACGATCAAAGACATGTGGAACGGCATCGAGGTTTTGGCCGCAGCGCCCGGCACAGTGACAGCCACCCGCGACGGCATGGACGACCATCCGCAAGGTGTGGAAGGCGCGCCGGATGTGAGCGGAAAAGAATGCGGTAACGGCGTTGTCGTCGATCATGGTGGCGGTTGGAACACGCAATATTGCCACATGATGAACGGATCTATTCAGGTGGAAAAAGGCCAACGTGTGACCGCCGCAACCGTCTTGGGCACAGTCGGTCTGTCTGGCCAAACCCAATTCCCCCATGTCCATCTGGCCGTGCGCCACAACGGCACCGTCATCGACCCCTTCAACCCGGACGGCGTGATTTCCTGCGGAATAGAGGCGATTTCGAACGGCACATTGTGGAACGAAGATATGCGCTATGTGCCCGGCGGATTGCTGTCCATCGGGGTCAGCCCCGAAATGCCACAGTATGATACGGTCAAAGCCGGCACCGCTGGCAAAGGCCAGTTTTCCACATCTGATCCGGCCTTGGTGGTGTTTGGTTTTGCCTATGGCGGTTTGGCGGGCGACATCATGCGCCTGTCCATTGCCGGTCCCGAAGGCGAAATCGTCGGCTATGACGCCCCCGTAGAAAAGGCCCAAGCGCAACTGTTTCGTGGGGCGGGCAAACGCTCCCCCGGCGCATGGCAACCGGGCGGATACCGCGCCTTGGTGCAACTCATTCGCAACGGTCACACCATTGACGAACGCCAATTCGACTTCACCGTCATCGAATGATCACCGTTACTTTTCAGTGAGTTTCAACTCAATCCGCCGGTTTTGCGCCAAAGCCTCGGGGCTATTGCCCGTCGCAATCGGTTGGAATTCGCCAAAGCCAGCCGCGACCAAGCGGGACGGCGGGAACCCCAATTCCTGCGACATGTAGCGCACCACGGAGAGCGCTCGCGCCTGTGACAACTCCCAGTTGTCGGCATATTCCCCGGTGCCTGAAAGCGGCGTTTTGTCGGTATGCCCGTCAACGCGAATGACCCAATCAATCTCTGGCGGAATGTCGGCGGCGACCTCTGAGAGGGTGCGGGCGACACGGGCGATCTGGGCTTTGCCTTTTGGTCCAAGGTCGGCAGAGGCCGGTTCAAACAGCACCTCTGAGCTGAACACAAAGCGATCGCCAACGATCTTGACCCCTTCGCGGTCCCCAAGGATTTCGCGCAGCCGCCCAAAGAATTCAGAGCGGTAATTTTCCAACTTCTTCGCCTCTTGCTCCAACCGCTTGCGCTCGGCCTCCTCCAAGGCGGCGCGGCGTTTTTCCTCGGCGGCAACCTGTGCCAAGGCGGAATTGAGACGCGTGGTCAGGCTATCGACCTGCACCTGATTTTGCGCATCTTCTGCCGTGCGCACATCAAGCGTCGATTGCAGCGAGGACAGTTGCTTGCGCATCTCGGCGATTTGCGCGTTCAAAAGCGCCACTTTGCGGGCTTCCTCCGCGGTCTTCGCCTCCTCATTGGCAAGCGCCTTTTGCGCCAGAGCCAAAAGCGCCGCCTGTTTATCCGTGTCGCTCACCTGTGTATCGAGTTCGACTTTGAGCTGATCGCGCGCGGTCTCGGCGGCGGCCAAAAGGGTTAGTGTTTCCTCGGCATCACGGCGCACCTCTTCGAGCGCCAGCGTCATCGCCGTCATCTCATCTTGCGAAGCTGCCATCCGATCCTGCAAGGCCTTGAGCGCCGCCGCATCCGCCAAACGTGCCTGTTCTGCCTCCGTCATCTGTGTCTCAGCCGCCTCTGCCTTGGCCACGGCCTCGCCCAGCGCCGCCTCGCGATCTGCCGCCTCCGCCTTCAATTGCGCCACCAAAGCATCCAAAGCTTCGCGCCGCGCGGCGGCCAAACGCGCCTGTTCCATAGCGGCGTCGATCTCTTTGCGCGATTGCGCCAATGCCAGTTGCGCCGCCTCTTGTTCGGAAATCAACGTGGCTTTCGCCGCCTCCAAATCCTCAATCTGCGCGGCCAATTGTGCGCCTTTCGTCAGCGCCGCATCGCGTTCGGTCAACAGGCTTGCGACCTGTGCTTCAAAGGAAGCAATCCGCGCCGCTTGCGTGCTGGTGGTGGCTTCAAGGCCTGCAATGGTGTTGGCTTGCGCCTCCGCCGTGGCCCGTGCCTCAGACAGGGTCGCGCGCAGCGTGCCGATTTGGTCTTCTAATCCAATGCTTTTTTGCTGTTCCAAGCCCAAAGCATTGGCCAGGGCCGTGACCTCGGATGTCAACGCGTCCAATTCGGTGGCTTGGCCTGAAATCTCGTCGCGCAGCATGGATTGCACGACCATGAAGATCGTCAAAACGAACATCAGCACCAGCAAAAGCGCGGTCATCGCGTCAACAAAGCCGGGCCAAATCGACCCCGACATGCGATGGGAGGACCGGCGTAACCCTGCCATTCTACTGTCCCTGTTCGCCGAGCGCGCGCAGGGTGCGGGTCAAATTGGCAATCTCGCCACGCAGTTCGGCAAGGCTTTCTTGACGTCCCGCCGAGAGTTCTTCGAGAATGCGCAAAAGTTGCACATCAATCGAACGCAAACGCATCCGGCTTTCGGCGTCAAAGGTTTCATCCCCCGCCTCGCGGGTTGAAAGCGCGTCAATCAGGCGTTCTTGGCCCTCCGCCACGCGCATCAGCATTTTGTCGGTCGGCGTTTCGGCCCCCATGCGCGTGACCATTTGGTTCACGGCCCCGGCCAAGTCGCCCAACCGCGCCTCAAGGGCAGCACGCGATCCATCCGCGCGAACGAACAGATCTTGCAGCGCCTCCATCTGTTGACTCATGTGATCCAAAACCACCGCCGCGCCGGACATGTCGCTGCCCTCACCGTCAGAGGCGGAAAAGCCGATGCGAGTGATGGTCGAGAGCCATTCTTCCAACTCGCGGAAGAACCGATTTTGTCCATGCGAGGCAAAGAGTTCAAGCATCCCAACCACAAGTGAGCCGGCAAGCCCCAAAAGCGAAGAGGCAAAGGCCGTACCCATGCCGCCCAACTGGCCCTCAAGCCCGCCCATCAATTTGGTCAAGACGTCGGTCGCATCCTCACCCTCTTTCGGCGTGAGCGAACGAATGGTGTCGACAAGCGCCGGAACCGTGGTGGCAAGGCCATAAAACGTCCCGAGTAGGCCAAGGAATATCAGAAGGTTGGCGATATAACGCGTGATGTCGCGCGCCTCGTCAATCCGGGTTGCCACGGAATCAAGGATCGAGCGCGCCGACGTGGACGAGATTTGCGTGCGCGCGGTGCGATCGCGCAAAAGCGCGGCCAAAGGTGCCAAAAGACGTGGCGCATGCTTGCCCGGCACATTCGGACGCTGACCGGAAAACCGTTCGATCCAATTGACAGAGGCCACCAGTTGCACCACTTGCCAGAAACAGGCGAAAATACCGATGACAAAGACAAAGGCGATGAACCCATTGAGGTAGAGATTGGCAAAAAACACCGGGCCGACCCGCGGCAGCGCCATATAAAACCCAAAGCCCACCAGACCGAGCACGATGATCATCATGGTGATCTGACGTACGGGTTGGGAGAAAAAATTTTGCTTGGCTGCGCGCGGAAGCCTTTGATCCGGTTGGCCCATTGACCTTGTCCTGACCTGTCATTGCCTGTCAGGGTCACGATAGGCGAGGAACCACGATGTGCCAACACGCAATCGCGTGTGTGGGCTATGCGTTTGGAATTTGGCGCACCATTTCGGCCAATTGTGTCAGGTCTGCATCCTCCATACCCAGTTCGGCCAGATGCCGCGCGGTGTTGAACAGGTATTCCGAGTTCGGCCCCCGTCCACCTGTGGCGCGCGCAATGATCTCTGCTTGACGTGCAAGGGAGAGAGGCCCGGTGTATTGGACATGATCGGGATCGACGACATAGGCCAGCGAAGAGACCTCACGCCCATCCGAGAGGGTTAACATCACCCGGCGCTCCAGGTAGGCCGAGGACACCAATTCGCGCTCCCGCAAATAGGCCAGCGTTTCAGACGCATGGTCGCGACTGACATGAAAGGCCAAGCCGCGGCAGGAGGCGCGATCCTCCAGATCCAGTGCCAAAACCAGACCCGGTTCCTCATGCGTTCCCCGGTGATGAATGGACCACATGCAAAAGCTGCGCGCATAACCGACAAGGACCGCAGGCACACGTTCCGCAAAAACAAAACCCGGATTCCACATCAACGAGCCATAGCCAAAGACCCAAAACCCCTCTTGGTTCAAATCGTGATCCAACGTTATCCTGCTTTCCATTCTAAGGTCTTTTCGACGCTCCCCCGGCCCGTTAAACACGGGCTGAAACGGAATGAAAAGCCTTTGGCTCAGGTTGACCTGAGCGGGCCGCGAAAGGGCAACACATGCGCAAACTCATCTGGCTCGTCGTGATCACGGGGCTGGCCTATACCGGCTATTGGTTCATCGGTGCAAAGAGCACGGAAAAGGCGATTGCGGGATGGGCGTCCGCGCGCGCCTCTGAGGGCTGGCAGGCCGAATATAGCGGCATCGACACCCATGGGTTTCCGCTCCGCTTCGACACCACGATCACCAAGCCGCGCTTTGCCGACCCGCGCACCGGTGTGGCCTTTTCGACCCCGCAGTTTGACATCCTGAGCCAAAGCCACCGCCCGACCCGCATTCGCGCGCAGGTCGCCCCCACGGCCACATTGGCCACACCGCTGCAACGGATGGAGATCACACAAGACAGAGCCGAGGCGGAATTGTTTGTCGAACCGGGTCCAAGCCTGACCTTGGATCATGCCTCCGCCGTGCTCAACGGCTTTTCCGTGACATCGAATCTGGGCTGGGGCGTGACGCTTGAAACCGGGAATTTCAACACCCAGCGCGATATTTCCGATCCGTTCAAACATGATATTCATTTGGCGGTTCAGGGGCTGACCCCGTCTCAAGGCCTGATGGCCTCGCTCGATCCACAGGGGCTTTTGTCGCATCAATTCGAGCAGCTTGAGCTGCGTATGACAACCACATTCAACGGGCCATGGGACATTCACGCCCTCGAAGGCCCGCGCCCGCAGCCGACCCATATTGACCTGACCAATCTCTCGGCCAAATGGGGCAAACTGGATTTGCGCATGACCGGGGCTTTTGATGTGGATGGGCGTGGCTATCCCATGGGCACAGTCGCGATCAAAGCGGTGAATTGGCGCGAGATGATCGAAATTGCCATATCAACGGGCATGATCCCGCAGAATATGAGCAATCTTGCATTGCGCGCAGGAGAGATGCTGGCCGGAATGTCAGGGCGCAAAGACACGATTGATGCCGAACTGACGCTGAAAGACGGGATGATCACGTTGGGCTTTATTCCGCTGGGCCCTGCCCCGCGCGTGGTGATCCGGTAAATGTCAGCGGCAATAACTTCCGGCGCGATAGCGCGCCGTGTCGAAATGGAAGTGATCGCGGTGATGGCGGTCTGACTCGGGGCCCAAGACGGTGCCAAACGGACCACAGGCCGAACTGTGCAGCTTGCGCAACAGCTTACCGTCAACCCGCTGATCCCAGCCGGTGAGCACGCTCAAAGATTTGCCGTTGTGCAACGTGAGGGCCGAAATGTCGATGGCGTGGCCCTTGGCATGTTCCGAAATTTTCGCACCGCTTTGATTGTTGCGGGGCCGACACACATAGCTGGCCGCAATTTTTAATTCTGCAAGCCCGCCGCCAAGCCGTCCGATGGTCGGTTTCGCGCCGGTCTCAATCCAAGTTCGAAGCGTTTTGGCGGTCGTGCAATCGACAATCGCCGGTGTAGACAGGCGCACGCCCGCGACCTCGGTGATCTCAACAGGCTCGGAAATGCCGCAGCCTGCCTTGCCGCGGACCGCACTGATCGTTCGGCCTCGGATGTCGCTCCATCCACAGACCGAGCCCTTTTTGCCATAGCTCACCTGCGCCACCTGCCCGCTGTGAGGCCGCAGTTTCGGACGGGGCTTGGGGAGAGGTGAGACGAAATATGCCGAAGGAGAGGCCTCAGCTGTGACCGCAGCGACGGGAGCTAAAGGAGCGGTGGTTCCGGGACGAGGTAAGGGAATGGGCGAACGATCCATCTGCGCCCAGATCGGCCCGGCAACACAGGCCGAGATCAGCGCAAGCGTTATGCCGGCCCATGCCCTCATGTGCCTTTTTTGGCGCGTCCAAAATCCGGCGCATCCGTGTCCTGACCCGCCTCGATGATGCCGCGACGAATGGCGCGGGTGCGCGTGAAGTAATCGTGCAAATGATCGCCATCGCCGGTGCGGATGGCACGTTGCAGCGCGAACAATTCTTCGGTGAAGCGCCCGAGAATTTCCAGGGACGCCTCTTTGTTGGTCATAAACACATCGCGCCACATGGTCGGATCAGAGGCGGCGATCCGGGTGAAATCGCGAAAGCCCGCAGCGGAGAATTTGATCACCTCTTGATCGGTGACCCTGCGCAAATCATCGGCCACACCGACCATGGTATAGGCGATCAGGTGTGGCACATGGCTGACCACGGCACAGACGATGTCGTGATGTTCCGGGTCCATCCGCTCGACGTTGGAGCCAAGCGCGCGCCAAAAACGTTCAAGCTTTTCAACCTCTGCCTCATCCGCGCCCTCGGGCGGCACGATCAGGCACCAGCGGTTGTCAAACAGTTCCGCAAAGCCCGAACGCGGCCCCGAATGTTCGGTCCCGGCCATCGGGTGCGTGCCGATAAAATGCACGCCCTCGGGCGTGTGCGGCAGTACGGCCTCCAGCACGGATTTTTTCACCGAGCCCACATCGGTGACCACCGCACCGGGCTTCAACACATGTTCAATTTCGGCCATCACCGCACCCATCGCCCCCACCGGCACGGCCAGCACGATCAGATCGGCATCTTTTACGGCCTCGATGGCACTGTCACAGACCCGGTCGACCAGGTTGATCTCGGCGGCGGTGTTGCGGGTGGCTTGCGAGCGGGCAAAGCCGGTGATCTCGCCCGCCACGCCCGCACGGCGCATCGCCAAGGACATCGACCCCGCAATCAGGCCCAACCCAATCAGGGCGACCCGGTTATAAAGGACCGTGCTCACTTTTTCTGTTCCCGAAACTGGCCAATGACGTGGGCGACCCGACGACAAGACGCTTCGTCCCCCACGGTGATGCGCAAACAATTTGGCAAGCCATAGCCCGCCACCCGGCGCACGATGATGCCGTTTTGTTTGAGGAAGTCATCACAGGCCTCGGCCTCTGCCTGATCCAGGAACCGCGCGAGGATGAAGTTGGCGCAGGATGTGTCTGAGGGCACGCCCAGTTCCATCAACGCCTCGGCCAACCACGCCCGCAAACGGGTGTTGTCGTCGCGGCATTTTTCGACCCAATCGCGGTCTTTCACGGCGGCTTCTGCGGCGGCCAATTGCGGCTCGGACAGGTTAAACGGTCCGCGCACCCGGTTCAGCACATCGATGATGTCTTTCGGGCCATAGCCCCAGCCGATGCGTACACCGCCAAGACCATAAATTTTGGAGAATGTCCGGGTCATCACCACATTGTCGCGCGACTCAACAAGGGCGGCACCGCCATCAAAGCCTTCGACAAATTCGGCATAGGCCCCATCCAGCACCAAAATCGCCTGGCTCGGCAGGTTGGCGGCAAGGCGGGCAATATCGCGTTGGCCGATCATCGTACCGGTCGGGTTGGCCGGATTGGCGATGAACACCAATTTGGTGGTCTCATTGCACGCCGCCAGAATGGCATCGACATCCACCACGCGTTCGCGTTCGGCCACACAAACCGGGGTCGCCCCCGCTGCCAGCGCCGAGATTTTATACATTGAGAACCCGTGTTCGGTATAAATCACCTCATCGCCCACGCCCGCATAGGCTTGGCACAAAAAGGTGATGACCTCATCCGAACCGACGCCGCAAATGATGCGTTCCGGATCAAGCCCATGCACATCGCCAATCGCTTTGCGCAAAGAAAAGTGATCGGTATTGGGATAACGATGCAGCGTGTGCGCAGCTTTGGCAAAGGCTGCCTTCGCACTTTCTGGCGCGCCGAACGGGTTTTCGTTCGACGACAGCTTGATCACATTCTCTACGCCGGCCACATGGCTTGTCCCGCTCTGATAGAGCGTGATGTCAAGGATGCCGGGCTGCGGTTCGATCAAACGGGTCATAGGTCCACTCGCTTTGAATTACCTGCCTCTCTTAGCGCCGCTTTTCGGCTAAGACCAGACAGATGAGCACCCAAGCCTGTGCTGTTGCTCACACGCGTCGGTTTTCGCACACAGCGTACAGGCACCGTGCCTCACTCAGGTGTGCCTGTCTTAGTTTTGGGCACCCCCGCATATACAAAAGACCACTCCTTACATGCAAAAGACCGCCCCGAAGGGCGGCCTTTCAAAATCTTCAAACTGTCGGCTCAGATTAGTTCTGAGCGTAGAATTCGATGACGAGGTTCGGTTCCATTTGAACAGCGAACGGCACATCGGACAGGCCCGGACGACGCACGAAGGTCGCGGACATTTTGTGGTGGTCTGCTTCAATGTAATCCGGCACGTCGCGCTCAGCCAACTGGGTGGCTTCGAGGACAACTGCGAGCTGCTTGGAACGATCACGCACTTCGATCACGTCACCCTCTTTCACGCGGTAGGAGGGGATGTTCACGCGCTGGCCGTTCACGGTCACGTGGCCGTGGTTCACGAACTGGCGGGCTGCGAACACGGTTGCAACAAATTTTGCACGGTAGACAACGGCGTCGAGGCGGGATTCGAGCAAACCGATGAGGTTTTCGCCGGTATCGCCTTTCATCCGCTCAGCGTCCGCAAAGATGCGACGGAATTGCTTTTCGGTCAGGTCACCGTAGTGGCCTTTGAGTTTTTGCTTGGCGCGCAGCTGCAGGCCGAAGTCGGACAATTTGCCCTTACGACGCTGACCGTGCTGGCCGGGGCCATACTCACGACGGTTGACCGGGGACTTCGGGCGGCCCCAGATGTTTTCGCCCATGCGGCGATCGAGTTTGTACTTGGCAGACGTGCGTTTGGTCACGATCTGGATCCTTTCAGGTTATAATGAAAGGTGCTGTCCTTTGCGTCCACGAACTGTCCGCATTGGGCGGAGTTATCGTTTCGGCCGACAGGCATCCCCTTGCGAGGGCCGCCAACACCAAATAGAGCGCCGGCGCACATCTCTGCACACCGGATGGCGGGCTTATACAGGCGGGGCTTGCGGAGTCAAGCGATCCCCGCGCAATTCACGCCAATACGCAAAAATCACGCCACATTATGCATCATGATCGCTGCTTCTGCCGCCGACAGCGTGCGACGGACCACAGGACCATAGGCTTCGGCCTGCTCGGCAAGATGCGGAAAGCGTTCCAACAACCGCTTGCGTTGATCTTCGCCAATCTCACGCAATCCGGCAAAGCCTGGATGAAAACTCTCGGTCTCCAACCCGTTGGCGATGATCACCTGATGGGCGTCAAACAGAAGATGGATATAATGGACCTCGCGTAGCGTCCGTTCGATGACAATGGAGCGGTCATTGACCAAGTCCTTGGCCGCGACCAAAACCTCATCGGCATTGAATAAGTCACGCGCCGCCGCGCCGCGCACCACCATCCGGTGTTGCGGTGACACGATCAAATCCTCGTCCGGCTGCCCCATGCCCAAAGCATCGGCTTTCAACCGGATCGGACGCAAATGCGGCATCGCGTAAAGCCGAGCCCCCGAAATCCGCCGCCCTCCAATCCAACGCAGAGCCTGAACGCCATTGTCTTTGGTCTGAACCAGATCGCCTTCGCGCAGGGTTTCAACCGCGCGCGGACCATCCGGCGTCAGAATATCTGTGCCTTGAGCAAAACAAATCACCGCGCCCGGCCGATGTTCCTCAGCCTCGCGCGCGCCTGCGATATGGGTGGACACCACCCAAAGATCGGTGTCCTTTTGCGGCATTTCGCCCAAGAACATCAAAAGCGGCGCACCCAATTCGGCGCTGTCAATCAGGGTGATCTCATAGCGCTTGAGGCCATCGGTGACGTCAAAGCCGCCATCGAAAAGCCGCTCTCTCATGTCAGTGTCATGGTAAATGGGAGCCCCCGCCAGCGCGGACCCGATCAAACGACGCACAGATTGCGCCGCGCGTTGATGTAATTCGGCGCGCCCGATTGCGCCGTCTAGGACGTAGACATCGCGTGCGCCATCGACGCACACCGCATCCCCCGACCAGCGCCATGAGGCCCCGACCCTGAGTGCGGAAAGAGGCGCATTGGTGAGGCCATCGACCTCCCCTTGCGCCCACGCGATGACAAACGTGCCGGAAAAGCCCGTTCTCATTGCCTGTATGCCTGCCAAGTTTTTTATTTTATTGGCGTCACGCTAACACAGGCGATTCGTGCTGTTAACCTTTTTCTGGTTCTATTCTCGCATCTTGAAAATCAAACAGGACCGGCAGGTCCGGCCAGGCCTGTCCTTTTGTTTTAAACAGCCTGATCAAACGAAAGTCTAAGCTGTCGCTGGTGCGCCTAAGACCACTGCCCCTTCGGTGCCGGTCGCCGTGGCTCTGCCCGATTCTGGAGGCCTGCCTCATCCTCACTCTTTGGTTACGTTGAGACAGGCATATGTAACTACGACCGGAATACAGATCCACGGACTTTTACGACCAATCCCGCGCACTGTCCCCGTTTCTGGCACCGGGCACCGATACTTCAACCGACACTATCGAATGTGGCCCAGCCCCCATGTCTCACCTCTAAACCATTAACACTCTGAGTGAAGAATTTTCACAAGTTGGCTTATGTAATGGTTTTCATAACAAATGAAAACCATTACATTTTGATTCGCACGACTCCGTGGAGGGGGTCGCAGCATTCTTGGGAGGATACCTATGACTTACAAATCGACCACCCTTGTGGCCGTTGTCGCCGCGCTTTGCGCCACAACCGCGCTCGCGCAGAACCGCGCTGTGTCGGACCTGCCGATCGCGATCCAGATGTATACGCTGCGCGATCATGGCACCCTCGAGGAGCAACTCGCCGCCGTCGAGGCCGCGGGCATCACCGCCGTCGAGACCGTGGGCTTTCAGAATCAGCCCGCCGACGCGCTGAAGGCGCTGCTCGACACGCACGGGATCACCGCAATCTCGACCCACGCCCAACTTGCCGATCTGCGCGCTAACCTCGACGAGGTCGTGGCCTTCAACGAAACACTCGGCAACAGCTATCTCACCGTGCCCTATCTCGCCGAAGACATGCGACCCACCGATGTCGCGGGCTGGACCGCACTCGGTGAAGAGCTGAAACAGATTGCCAATGAGATCGCCGACGATGGCATGACGCTCGCCTATCACAACCACGATTTCGAGATGGTTGAGTATGATGGGCGCACCGCGCTGGAGATCATGATGGAGGCTGCAGGTCCTGAGGTCATGGCCGAGATTGATCTGGCGTGGGTCGATCGTGGCGGACTTGATCCTGCGGAATACCTCGGGCGCTTCGACGGGCGCGTCTTCGCCGTGCACGTCAAGGACAATGCCCCCGACGGCGAGAACACAGACCAGCGCGGCTTTGCCATTCCGGGTCAGGGCACACTCGACTGGGCGTCAATCCTGCAAGCCGCAGAGGATGCCGGAGTCCACTGGTACATCATCGAACATGACCTGCCCGTGGATGCGGCGGTGGTGGCGAGCGAGGGCGCAGACTTTCTCGTCGAGATGCTGCCCGAGAGCGCGGCACGCTGACACCCTCAGCCGGAAAAACATAAAGGGCCGCAGTCCCCTGCGGCCCTTTTTCATGTCGCATCCTCAGGATCAGATCGGACGCAGCCAGATGTTGCGGTAACTCACCTCCGAGTTGTGATCTTGCAGGAAGATCGGCGCACAGCCATGCGCCTCATAGCTGGGCGCACCGATCCAGACCGTGGGTCCCTGAATCTGGACATGGTTCTGTACGACAACGCCGTTCTGCAACACCGTCACATAGGCCGGACGGCGCAGTGCGCCATGTTCGGAGAAAATCGGCGCCTCGAAAAGGATGTCGTAACTCTGCCATTCCCCCGGCGCGCGTGAGGCGTTCACCAGAGGCGGATGCTGTTTGTAAACCGACCCCGCCTGCCCGTTGGCGTAGGTCGCATTGTCGGAGCTGTCGAGAACCTGGATCTCGTACCGCTCCTGCAGGAAAATACCGCTGTTGCCACGGTCCTGCCCGTCAAAGCCTTCGGTTTCGGCGGGCACGCGCCATTCCACATGCAGCTGTACGTCGCAGAACGCCTCTTTCGTGCGAATGCCGCCCGACCCCGAAGCGACAGTCATCGCGCCGTCCTCAAGGCTCCAGCCAATCGTACCGCCCTGCTCAGCCTCCCAAGCGTCGAAGCCGGTGCCGTCGAATAGCACCACCGCATCCGAGGGCGGTTGCCCTTCGGTGGTCGCGACGCTGCGCGGCACCGGCTCCCATATTTCGGTCACTTCCGATTGCGCCCTGCGGTTCATCTCCTGCGCCGCCACTGGAGCGGCCATCAGGGCCGGGGCCAACAGCCACACAGCGGCCATACGATAGTCCATCATCATTCGTCTCCTTATACAGTTGCGCCTTACACGGTAGAGCCGGGGCACGCCCGCAGACCGCCCCGGACTTCAATCAGGTCAATCATGTGGCCCAGGCCGGGCCACCGTCATAGTCGAGATCACCGATGTATTCGCCCGGCACCGGCTCGTAGCGCAGTACCTCGTTCGCCCCGAGTTCCGAGGTAAAAAAGCCGAAGAGCGTCAACTGATGGATCGGCGTGAACCAGTGCGGTGTTGCGCCCTTTTCTGTCTCGATCCGTGCAAGCCGCGCGATGTCCTCAATCATCGCAGTCTTTTCCGATACCGAAAGCGCATCGAATGGTTTGCCGTAAACATCCTCGCTCCAGCCGCGCAGCGTGGCGAGACTCTCGCCGAAACGCTCCTGTTGTGCGGCGGTGTAGCAGTCGCTGACATAAACGGTCATGAAGCCCCCCACATCGGCGGCACGCGCGCCGGGCGTGTCCGTCTCAGGCAGGATCACCTCGGCCACGTCGTTGAGAAACGCGGCATCCTCGGGGGAAAAGAGGTTTTCGCCAATCGAGGTTTCGTCATAGGCGCGCGCCGCAGGTGCACCGATCAACGCGGTCCCTGTGGCGGCAGCGATAAAGGCAAGTAGGTCGCGACGGTTCATCACAGATCTCCAGATTTGAGGCTCTCAACCGCGTGGGCCGCAGCCCGCGCTGTCAGCGCCATGTAGGTAAGCGAGGGATTGACGCAGCTGGACGACGTCATGCAACTGCCGTCGGTGACATAGACATTAGGCGCATCCCAAACCTGATTGTGCTGGTTCAGCACCGAAGTCGCGGGATCGCGCCCCATGCGAGCTGTGCCCATTTCGTGGATGCCCATACCGGGGGCGTAGTCGCTTTCCGTTGGCTTCACGTCGACGAGGCCTGCGGCTTCGAACATCTCCACCGCATCCTGCTGCATGTCGACGCGCATTTTCTTTTCATTCTCGCCAAGCTCAACGCTGATCGCCAGGACCGGCAGACCCCATTTGTCGGTCACCGTGCCATCGAGCGCGATACGGTTGGCGTGATCGGGCAGCATTTCGCCAAAGCCGGTCATACCGATACGCCAGTCGCCGGGTTTCGACAGCGCCTCCTTGAGGTCCTTACCGATGTTCAGCTCGGCGATCTCGCGTTTCCAACCCTGACGGCTGGCCGAGCCCTGATAGCCAAAGCCGCGCAGGTAGTCGCGCGGCGCGCCCTCGACGTTGCGGAAGCGCGGTATGTAGAACCCCGCTGGGCGACGGCCAAAGTAGTACTTGTCATCATACCCCTCGACACGGCCCTCTGCCCCGACGCGGAAATGGTGATCCATAACGTTGTGCCCAAGCTCGCCCGAGGACGAGCCAAGACCTCCCTCCCAGACATCGGTGGCCGAGTTCATCAACACCCATGTGGAATTGAAGGTCGAAGCGTTGAGGAAGATCACGTCGGCGGTGTATTCGTAGGTCTGCCCGGTCTCGGCATCAATGACCTCGACCCCGGTGGCACGCTTGCGGTCCCGGTCATACATCACCTGTCGGACGATGGAGAAGGGCCGGAGCGTCAGATTGCCTGTCGCCACCGCCACCGGGAGTGTCGCCGACTGGGTGGAGAAATAGGCCCCATAAGGGCAGCCCAACCAGCACTTGTTGCGATACTGACAATTCAGCCGGTTCTGTTCCGGTTTGGGTTCGGTGATGTTGGCGACGCGGGCGTTGATCAGATGGCGCTTGCCGCCAAAGGCCTTTTGCAGCCGGGCCGCCACGTCCTTCTCGACGATATTAAGCGGGATCGGTGGCAGGAACTCACCATCGGGCAGAATATCAAGCCCGTTGCGCGCCCCGGAGATTCCGGCGAAGCGCTCAACATGATCGTACCACGGCGCGATATCAGCATAGCGGATCGGCCAATCAACCGCGACGCCCTCCTTGGCGTTGGCATCGAAATCGGTATCCGACCAGCGGTAGCTCTGACGCCCCCAGAGCAGCGAGCGCCCCCCCACGTGGTAGCCCCGGAACCAATCGAAGCGCTTGTGCTCGACGTAGGGGTTGTCCTGCTCGTCGGCCCACATGCCGTTGGTGGCCTCGTTGAGCGGGTAGTCACGCTGCAGCACCGGATGCTTGCGTTTCATCTCTGTCGTCGGGCTGCCGCGATGCGGGTAGTCCCACGCTTCCTTGTCGGCATTCACGTAATCGGTCAGGTGCTCGATATTGCGCCCGCGTTCGAGCATGAGTACCTTGAGGCCGCGTTCGGTCAGTTCCTTGGCGGCCCATCCTCCACTGATCCCTGATCCGACGACGATCGCGTCATAGTGCATGTTGTCTGCCATCTGGCTTTCCTCCTCCTGATGAAAATGCTGGCGGTTAGACGTCACAGGTCGCGACGGCGGCGCGCAGCGCCTCCGCGGCCGCGGCCGGTGTTTTGTCGCTGGGCACGAACTCCTGTGCGATCCAGCCGTCAAAGCCGGTGTCGCGGATCGCCCGACAGATCGCCGGGTAATTCAGTTCCTGATTGTCGTCGGGCTCGTGGCGGCCCGGATTCCCAGCGGTGTGATAATGACCAAAGCAATCGTGGTGCTCAGTGATCCGGCGGATCACGTCGCCCTCCATGATCTGCATGTGATAAATGTCATAGAGCAGCTTGAAGTTTTCAGATCCCAACCGCTGGCAAAGCGCGGCGCCCCATGCGGTGGTGTCACAGAGATAGTCGGGGTGATTCACCCGCGAGTTCAGCAGTTCCATGTGCAGCACCACGCCACGCGCCTCGGCCGCGCCGATGATGCGCTTCAGCCCGCTCGCGCAGGCGGTGAGCCCCGCTTCGGGGTCCATGCCACGGCGGTTGCCGCTGAACAGGATAAGATTGCGGTAACCGGCGTCGGCCACAAGATTGATATGGCGCAGGTAGCGCCCGATCAGCGCGTCGTGGTTGGCAGGTTCCGCCCAACCATCCTCAAGCCCAAGTTCGGCACCGTTGCACATCGAGCTGTCGAGCCCATGCGCTTTCAGCAATGGCCAGTCCTCCGGCCCGCAAAGATCCACAGCACCGATGCCGATGTCGCGGCATAGCGTACAGAGCGTGTCGAGCGACAGGAATCCGTAGGTCCAGCGCGCAACGGAATGGCGAATGTTGCCTTTGAGCGGTGCGGTAGTGGATTGAGCAACAGCCGGAGCAGAGAGCGCCCCGCTGGTGCCTGCGACCGCAAGCCCCTGCATCAGGGCACGGCGCGTGAGTCCTCGTTCTGACAGATCAGTCATGTCGTCCTCCTCGACAGCGACAGATGGAACCCGGCGGAAGTCCGCCGGAAACGGATGCGCGCGTGAAACCGATTACATTGATGGACGCACTGCGCCTCGGATCACTATGTCAGCTCCGGTGCGCGGCAGGTGACCGCGCGCCGGATGAATTCGGATCAGTACGGGCTGTCTTCGAAGAAAAAGTCGTCGGCGTTATCGAGGGTGATGAGCTCAGAGGCGATGATGAAGTCGCCGCTCATGGGGGCGTTGCCGACGATGCCCGCAGCCGTCATCTCGATGGCCGTCGAGATCATTGCGGGCGGATATGTGACGTTCACCGGCACGCTCTTGTCGCCGCTGCGGATACGGTCGACCATCTCCTTCATGCCAGCGCCGCCGACCACGAACATCTCGCCGGTGCGGCCCGCCTGTTCGATGGCTGCCAGCGCACCCACGGCCATGTCGTCATCGGCGGCCCAGACTGCGTCGATCTGCCCGAAGCGCGACAGCCAGTCCTGCATCAAAGTGAAGGCCGTGTCACGATTCCAATTGCCATGATCCATCGCCAGTACCTCAATACCAGCGCCGTCAATCGCGGCCTCGAATCCCGCCACACGCTCGTTGTCGACGGTTGACGGGATGCCGCGCATCACCACGACCTTGGCGCCTTCGTCGAGCGTCTCGGCAAAATACTCACCCGCAGTGCGCCCGAAGCTGTTGTTGTCGCCCGCCACATAGAGATTCTCGATGCCGTCCACGGCAAGGCCGCGGTCAACCACGGTGACCCAAGTGCCGCTGTCGGCGATACGCTGAATTGGACCGGTGAGGGGTTCGGATTCGAAGGGCAGCACCACAAGCGCGTCGATGCCGCGGGTGGCGACCATGTCCTCAAGATCCGAGACTTGCGTGGCGCTGTCGGGGGTGGTGGTCAACACGAAGTCGAGATCCGGGTAGACCTTTTCCAACCGCTCGACCGTACGTTCGGCGTGGAAATTCAACGCGCCCGCCCAACCGTGAGTGGCAGCCGGAATCGAGACGCCGATGGTCTCGGCCCCGGCTGCGGCGCTGAAGCCGGTGACGAGTGCGGTGGTTGCAATCAAAGTCTTTATCATCTGTAAGTTCCTCCCAAGAAAGATGACGTTTCGTTTACCGGTCCGCCGCACCCTTGCGCTGCAGCACGACCGCCAGAATAATCACGGCCCCCTGAATGGCACCGTTGAGATAGGGGCTGACGAAATCCGTAAGGTTGAGGATGTTGCCGATCAGGCTGAGGATCAGCACCCCCACCACGGTGCCCCAGATCCGCCCAAAGCCGCCCTTGAGCAAGGTGCCACCAATGATGACGGCGGCGATGGCCTCAAGCTCCCACAAAAGCCCGGTCGAGGCCGAGGCAGAACCCAGACGCGGCACATACATCACCACGGCGAAGCCCACGAGCACGCCAAGCAGCACATAGGTCGCCAGCCGCACCCGCAGCACAGCGATCGACGAATAGCGCGCGACGCGCTCATTCGACCCGATGGCGGCACAGTGGCGTCCGAAAGCGGTGTGGCGCATCACGATTTCACCGATGATTGCCACCGCCACGAAGGCAAGGATCGGCCAACTGATGCCGGCAATGCCACCGTAATAGACGGGACGATAAAGCTCGCGCATTTCAAAGCCGAGCGACAGCGTGCCACCGTCCGCGAGCCAGGTGATGAGCGAACGGTAGATGCCCATGGTGCCAAGCGTAACGATGAAAGCCTCGATGCCGACGCGGGTGATGAGCAAGCCATTGATGAGCCCCGCCACCAGCCCCGAGATCAGCGCCAAAGCCACGCCCGCGAAGATCACAGGCAGCGTGACCCCGAGACGGTCGGTCAAAAGGTTCATCACGAGAATCATCAGCCCCGCCACAAAGGCCGCCATGGAACCGACTGACAGGTCAAGACCGCCAGCCGTGATGACGAAGGTCATGCCCACGGCGATGATGCCAATAAAGGACGAGCGCGCCAGCACGTTGGTGATATTGGCGTAGCTCAGAAAGTTGGAATTGAGCGCCATACCGATGAGGACGAGCGCAATCAGGGCCACGATCGGGCCAACGACCTGCAGGTCAATCCGGCGCCGTGCGGGCGTGCTTATCTTTTGTGCCGGGGCCATGCTCATGCCGCCGCTCCTTCTCTGTTGTCGTCGAGCCCCATCGCCAGCCGAACGATGGCGCCTTCGGTTACATCGTCCCCTTCAAGTGCGCCGGTGATCCGCCCCGCGTGCATCACCAGCACCCGCGAGGCGAGACCGATGAGCTCGGGCATCTCCGAGGAAATCACAAGGATCGCGCACCCCTCGGCAGCAAGTCCGGCGATCAGCGCGTAAATCTGTTGCTTGGTGCCAATGTCGATGCCACGGGTGGGCTCGTCGATCAGGATCACCTGCGGGTCGCTGAGCAGCGTCTTGGCCAGCAACAGTTTCTGCTGGTTGCCTCCCGAAAGATTGCCCACCCGCATCCTCCGATCCGGCGCGCGAATGGCAAACTCCTCAATGGCACGATCAAGCGCCGCCTCTTCGGCACGGCGGTCGATGAGCGGGCCACCGAAGCGCTCAAGCAGCGGCAACGTCAGGTTCTCGCGCAGCCCTTTGTCGAGCAGCAACCCCGCACCCTTGCGGTCCTCGGTGAGGTAGACCAGCCCGCGCTGCAGCGCCGTGCGCACTTCCGACGCGGGCAAATCCTCGCCCATCAGCCGCACCCGGCCCTCGCGTGGGCGCAGCCCGGCAAGGGCTTCGGCAAACTCGGTCCGCCCCGAGCCTACCAGCCCACCCAGACCCAGCACCTCGCCCCGGCGCAGTGTCAAGCTCGCGCTCTCAACGACACCCGGCACTGACAGGTTCTCGACCTCAAGCAGCACCTCATCGCGCGGCACCGCCTTAGCTGGGTAGAGATCCGACAGCTCGCGGCCCACCATGGCAGCCGCCATCTCCTCCTCGGTGATGTCCGACACGGGGGCCGAGCGCACCATGGCTCCGTCACGCAGTACCGTGACCCGGTCGCAGAGCCGCGTCACCTCAGACAGTTTGTGCGAGGTGTAGAGGATCGCCACGCCCTTGGCCCGCAACCGCTCGATCTGGCGAAACAGGATCTCGCAGTCGCGTTCGGTCAGCACAGCGGTGGGCTCGTCCATGATAAGCACCCGAAGGTCGCGCGACAGCGCCTTGGCGATCTCGACCATTTGTTTGGCCGGCACCGACAGCCCCGAGACCCGCACCGCAGGATCGACCCGGCATTCGAGGCGGTCCAGCAGCTCGGCGGTGCGGGTGCGCATCGCCTTGTGGTCAAGCCGCCAGCCTCGCGTGATCTCGCGACCCAGAAAGACATTCTGGTCGACGCCCAGATGCTCGGCAAGGTTGAACTCCTGATGGATCATGACGATCCCGCGCGCCTCGGCCTCATCAGAGGAAGGGAAGCGGACCGGCTGGCCGTGCCAGAGCACCTCGCCTGCAGTCGCGTCGATGTAACCGCCGAGGATCTTCATGGTGGTCGATTTGCCCGCGCCGTTCTCTCCGATCAGCGCATGGATCTCTCCGGGACGCAGTTCGAAATCGACGTCATGCAAGACCTCAATCGGGCCAAATGACTTGCTGATGCCTTTCAAGGACAGAATAGGGTCAGACATGGCCGATCTCCACCCAGGCATTGTCCGAGGCAGCGGAGCGCAGACAAGCGTCGATGAACTCAAGCCCCTCCACACCATCGCGGATGCCGGGCAGCAGGCTCTCATATGGCTGACCCGTCTGGCGCGCGCGAATGGCGTCCGCAGCTTCGGCATAGATGTTCGCAAAACCCTCAAGATAGCCCTCGGGGTGGCCCGGCGGCACCCGGCTTCCCGCCATGGTCGCGGCGCCACGGCGCAGCTTCTGCGCCGGCTCCCCCAGCCGTGTGAACCACAGCGTCTCGGGTGTTTCATGCGTCCAGACCAGCCCGGCGCGGTCACCGTAGATTCTGAGCGTCAGCCCGTTCTCGCTCCCCGGCGCGACCTGACTGCACCAAAGCGCACCCTTGGCTCCAGAGGCGTAGCGGAGCATCACCTGCGCGTTGTCATCGACCCGGCGGCCCGGCACGAAGCTGGTCAGGTCCGCCGCGATCCGCTCAGGCACCATGCCAGACACGAACCGCGCGAGTTGCCATGCGTGGGTGCCGATGTCGCCTATGGCACCCCCGGCCCCGGCCTTGGCCGGATCGACGCGCCACGCCGCCTGCTTGCTGTGCGCAACCTCAGTCAACCAGTCCTGCGCATACTCCACCTGCACCAGCCGGATCTGGCCCAGATCCCCCCGCGCCACCATCTCGCGCGCCAACCGCAACTGCGGATAAGCCGAGTAATTATGCGTCAGCACGAAAAGCGCCTCCGATGTCTCAACGATGCGGGCGAGCGCACGCGCATCGTTGAGCGTCGAGGTCATCGGCTTGTCGCAGATCACATGGATACCGGCTTCGAGAAACGCCTTCGCGGCGGGGAAATGCAGATGGTTCGGGGTGCAGATCGACACCGCCTCGATGCCATCAGGACGCGCCGCCTCAGCGCGCGCCATCTCGACGAAATCGTCGTAGGTCCGCTCGGGGGCAAGACCTATGGCGGCTGCACTTTCGGCGTTGCGCCTCGGTGTCGAGGAGAGTGCCCCCGCAATCAGATCAAAGCGTCCATCGAGTCGCGCCGCGATGCGGTGGACTTCGCCGATCATGGCGCCAAGACCGCCGCCAACCATGCCGAGTCGAATCGGAGTTTGTATCATTCACCTAGCCCTCCAGCCCAAGCATGCGCCGATTGGCGACCGCGTCGCTGCCCGTGGCCGCGAAATTGTCGAAGGCTTGTTCCGTCACGCGGATGATGTGATCCTTGACGAACTGTGCCCCCTCGCGGGCACCGTCCTCTGGGTGTTTCAACGCGCATTCCCATTCGACCACCGCCCAACCATCGAAACCAATGGCGGTAAGTTTGGAAAAGATCGCCTTGAAATCCACCTGACCGTCGCCGGGACTGCGAAAGCGGCCCGCGCGGTCAACCCAAGGCTGAAAGCCGCCATAGACCCCCTGCCGACCAGTGGGACGAAACTCGGCATCCTTGACGTGGAACATGCCGATGCGCTCAGCGTAGATGTCGAGGTGATCGAGATAATCGAGCTGTTGCAGGACATAATGGCTTGGATCGTAGAGCATCATTGCCGCCGGGTGCTGTTCGACACGATCAAGGAACATCTCAAAGCTCACCCCGTCGTGCAAATCTTCCCCTGGGTGGATCTCGAAGCAAATTTTCACGCCCCTCTGCGCGGCATGGTCCAGCAACGGGCGCCAGCGCGCAGCGAGTTCGTCAAAGGCGGCCTCCACCAGTCCCGCAGGCCTTTGCGGCCAAGGATAGAAATAGGGCCATGCGAGTGCGCCGGAAAACGCCGCCATACGGTCGAGTCCCAGATTGGCACTGGCGTCGATGGTCTGCCGCACCTGATCGACGGCCCAAGCCTGCCGTGCCTTTGGATCGCCGCGCACCGCTTCGGGGGCGAAGCCATCGAAGGCCAGATCATAGGCCGGGTGCACCGCCACAAGTTGCCCTTGGATATGGGCCGAAAGCTCGGTGATCTCGACCCCCGCCTCAGCGGCGGTGCCACGCAGCGTGTCGCAATAGTCGCGCGACCCCGCAGCCTGCGCGAGATTCATCAGCCGCGCCTCGACAGTGGGAAGTTGCACACCCAAATAGCCACAGCCCGCCGCCCAGCGGGTGATCGCCTCAAAGCTGTCGAACGGCGCGTCGCTGCCAACGAATTGCGCCAGGAACAGGCCGGGGCCCTTCATGGTTTGCATCTCTCCTCCCTCTGCCAATCAATACGCGACATAGAAACTGTCGTAATGTAATCGGTTTCATGAACGTGACACAGGATGAAAAGGTTTTCAACACCTGTTTTCCACCGTATCGTCTTTTCCACCGTATCGTCTTTTCTACCGTATCGTCTTTTCTACCCGTATCGTCGTCCACCAATTGCAAGGAACCGCCCGTGACTGACCCCACCAACCCACCCAAAATCCGTGATGTTGCCCGATTGGCAGGGGTCTCGGTCGCCACGGTCAGCCGCGCCCTGTCGAATCCCGCCATCGTCTCGGAACAGGCGCGGATTGCGGTGGAAAAGGCCGTCGCGGAAACCGGTTACACGGTGAATCTCATGGCGCGAAACCTGCGCCAACAGCAGGTGGGCGCAGTGCTCGCGCTGGTGCCAAACCTAGCCAACCCGTTCTTCTCCGAAATCCTCGCCGGCATCTCGGACACCCTGCGGGCCGAAGGGCTGAGCCTGCTGGTGCTCGACACCCTGCGGACCGACCCCGACACGCCAAACGGAGGAATTCGGTCCTATCTCAGCCGTTCGCGGGCCGACGGGGTGATCGTACTCGACGGCACCCTCGACCCCGCGCTCTTTGCCCATGGCTCCTGCCCGCCCCTGGTGCAGGCCTGCGAATGGATCGAAGGACTGGCGGGGCCAAGGGTGCTCGCCGACAACGAAACCGGCGCGCGACTGGCAATCGAGCACCTGCTCGGACTCGGCCACCGCGACATCGTGCACCTGACCGGCCCCGCCAAAAACACCCTGTCGATCTCCCGCGCCGCCGGGGTCGACGCCGCGCTCGCCACCGCGGGGTTGCCGCCTGCCCACCGTCTTGAGGGTGCCTTCACCCTCAGTTCGGGACGCGCCGCCGCTGAGGCACTGCTGGCGCGCACGCCCCGCCCCACCGCCGTCTTCTGCGACAACGACGAGATGGCGATCGGTCTCATGGCAGGGCTGCGCGCTGAAGGCCTCGAAGTGCCGCGCGACTTCTCGATCGTGGGCTTTGACAACATCGAGATGTCCGCCTACGCCAGCGTGCCCCTCACCACCATCCGACAAAAACGCGCCCACCTCGGGCGCTGCGCTGCCGAGAGGCTGCTTGCACAACGCACCGCCCCCACCCCGGACGAAACCCTCATCCTCCCCGTCGAACTCGTCATCCGGGACAGCACCGCGAAAAGGGTCTGAGACCGCGCCGATCAAAGCAGGCGCATGAGAGGCCATAAGCCGAGTGGAAGCATCGACACATTGCGCAGCGACATCACGACAAACAAGACATCGGTGCCGCACGCCGGTTTCAAGGCGTTCCAGTCCGACGCAACAACGATAGCTGGGATCGAAATGACCCCATGATCCGCAACGGCCAATTCGCCCAAACAGACGCACCAGCATTCAAGCCGTTCACGGCCCTCACAGTATAACTGCGTCCAATGAAGGCTCTTCTTCAGGCAACAAAGCGCAGAATGTGCAGAATGGGCGTGTCGCGTTTTCGTGCCGCTCCAAGTGCTCGTTAGGCCTCTTTCCGTTCGAAAGCGACCAGGCTTTTCCAGCCAAGTGCTGCAAGGCCGACAGTTGACGCCGCCTCATCCTGCGGACATCTCTGAGCACCGATCTTTGCCGAAAACTCTAGAGAATACATGACATTAGATCGCAGTGGTAGAAAAGGTCGGCCGGAGCGCGTTGGGTCAGTTTAGTGACGTAAAAGTCAATTTCGTCTGACGTTCAACAACTGTGTCGAATGCCGCGCATTTCCGTCTCTTGGCGGCGATTCTTTTGAATCTTGTCAGTGGGCGGTGCCAAGCAATTCCGACCCAACAGGACCTTCGGCACCAAGCCGCAAGAAGGGTCGCTATATATAGGGGAGCGAGCGTGGTTCCTGAGCGGTCCGTCATCACACCTCCTGACATTTACTGCACCTGCAAGTGCTCTTTTACAGACTGGTAAAAGCGGCCATTCAAGTCCTCACAGACCAGCGCCAAATGCGGCGCAACATACCAAGGGCAGCAATCCGCAGGAAGCCGACTTTGCAAAGCGGAGCGCACAGCCCATATCAGTCATCAGCGTGCGGCTTAGCGAACGGCCGCTCGGGTTCAAAGCGTTTTTCCACGATTTCAGAAACTTGCCTTAAATACGCACTTTTCCTGCGAAGCCGGACCAGTACGGATTCCTAATCTTCCATGATTACCAATTGTCCATCTGGATAATACATCAGCATTCACTTTCCAGTCGGATCAAAATCGAAACGCGGCAGACTGGAACGGTTCATGCCTTCCTTGCGGCAGATCAATACTCGGACGTGCAGCGCCTACTATACTTGGTTGAGGCGCAACAGGAAATCAGCTCAACCAGATGAAAGCCTCTATTCTCAGAACCGAAAGTATCACCAAGGTCTACCACACCGGCGCGGTGGATGTGCATGCCCTGCGCGGCATTGATCTTTCGCTTTTCGAGGGCGAGGTCGTCGTGCTTCTGGGCGCCTCCGGGTCCGGCAAGTCCACCCTGCTCAACATCCTCGGCGGGCTTGACCGGCCCAGCGAGGGCCGGGTCTTTTTCCGCAACGAAGACCTCACCCGCCTGTCGGACAGCGCCCTGACCGAGTTCCGGCGCGACCATGTTGGGTTCGTGTTCCAGTTCTACAACCTCGTCCCCAGCCTCACCGCGCGCGAAAACGTGGCGCTGGTGACCGAAATCGCCGAAACCCCGATGTCGCCGGAAGAGGCGCTGGACCGCGTCGGGCTTGCCGATCGGATGTCGCATTTCCCGGCGGAACTTTCGGGCGGCGAACAGCAGCGCGTCGCCATCGCCCGCGCCATCGCCAAGCGGCCCGACATCCTGCTTTGCGACGAACCCACAGGCGCGCTCGACAGCAAGACGGGCACCACCGTTCTGGAAGCCCTGATCGAGGTCAATCGCAGCCTCGGCACGACGACCGCGCTGATCACCCATAACGCCGCCATCCGCCGGATCGCGCATCGCGTCATCTACATGACCGACGGCCGGATTTCGCATATCGAGGAAAACGCCGAACGGGTCGCGCCGTCCGAGGTCAGCTGGTAATGCGGGCGCTCGACCTCAAATTGCTGCGCGACATGCGCCATATCTGGGCTCAGAGCCTTGCCATCGCGCTGGTACTGGCCTGCGGGATCATGGTCATGACGCTTGCGTCCGGAACCCAGAGATCCCTGACAGAAACGCGCGCGGCCTATTACGAACGCCACCGCTTTGCCGATGTCTTCGCCAGCCTCACCCGCGCGCCCAAGCAGGTTCTGGACGAAATCGCCCGGATCGACGGCGTGACGCGGGTGGAAGGGCGCGTCGTCTTCACCGCGCTTCTGGATCTGGAAAACATGCGCGAACCGGCTTCTGCCCGGGTGATTTCGCTGCCCGCCTCGGGCGGGGCCATCCTGAACCTGCCCCTGATCCGCCACGGCCGCCTGCCCGAGGCGCTGCATCAGAACGAGGTCGCCATTTCCGAACCCTTCGCCGATGCCAACAGACTTAGGCCGGGCGACACGTTCCGCGCCATCCTCAACGGCCGCAAACGCGAACTGGTGGTCACCGGCATCGTGCTGTCGCCCGAATATATCTATACGATCGGCGCGGGTGCCTTGATGCCGGATGACCGGCATTTCGGCCTGATCTGGATGCGCGAAACCGCCTCCGCGCCGGTCAAGGAACTAGAAGGGGCGTTCAACGACCTCACCCTCAGCCTGTCGCGCGACGCCAACGAAGCCGCCGTCATCGATGCGGTGGACCGCATCCTCGCCCCGTATGGCGGCACCGGCGCCTACGGGCGTGACCGGCAGCCATCGAATGTCTTCATCGACGGCGAACTGAAGCAGCTGGGTGCTCTGGCCACGGTGCAGCCGCCGATCTTCCTCGTTGTATCTGCCTTCCTGGTGAACATGGTTCTCAGCCGTCTCGTCGCGCTTGACCGAGCGCAGATCGGGCTGTTCAAAGCGGTAGGATACACCACCCGGACGATCGCGCTGCATTACCTGAAGATGACCGCGGGCATCGGCATTCTAGGCGTTCTGATCGGCTGGGGCTTCGGCTGGTGGCTGGGTCACGAGATGACCGAGATGTATACCGATTTCTTCCGCTTTCCCTGGCTGCTCTACCGCCCCGGTCCCTGGCAGCTGGTGATCTCGGGCATACTGGGCATCGCCGCGGTGATTCTCGGCGCGCTGCGCGCGGTACGCGCTTCGGTGCGCCTTGCCCCGGCGGTGGCGATGTCGCCACCCGTGCCGCCCGTCTTCCGACGCGGCTGGGCCGACAGCCTGGGCGAAATGCTGTCTCTGCGGCAGACCACGATGATGATCGTCCGCTCGATCATCCGCTGGCCGGGGCGCGCGGCGGTGACACTGTTTGGGGTGTCCGGATCGGTCGCGGTTCTGGTGGTGTCGTTCTTCACCTTCGATGCGATCGACCTGATCATGGCGGAACTGTTCGAACACACGAACCGGCAGGACGCGACACTCACCCTCAGCGGCAATCTGAACGACCGCGCCGTGATCGACGCGGGCAACCTGCCCGGCGTGCTGCGGGCCGAGGGCATCTATGCCATTCCGATCCGACTGGTGAACGGCACGCAAACGCGGCTGGTAACGCTTCAGGCTCGCGCGCCGAGCGCCACGCTGACCCAGATCCTCGATACCGAAGGCCGCGCGATCACCCCCTCCACTGCGGGCGTCGTTTTGCCCGAGGAACTGGCCCGGCGCCTAGGCGTCGCCCCGGGCGACAGCCTGCGCGTCGACCTGCTGAGCCCGCCACGCGAAACTTGGCAGGTGCCCGTCGCATCGGTGATCCGCCAAAGCCTCGGGCAGGACGCCTATTTCGACCGTGACACGCTGTTTCACCGGCTGCGGCAGACGCCGCAGGTCAACATGATCCATCTGGCCATCGATCCGAACCGGCTGACCGATCTCCAGGCCAAGGTGCAGGAAACCCCCGCCATCGCGGGGTTTACCCTGTGGGAAGATGTGCGCAACGAATTCGTCGCCACCCTCAGCGAAAGCCTTATCACCATGTCGGTGATCTTCGCCACGCTCGGGATGCTGATCACGGTTGGGGTCGTTTACAACGCCGCGCGCATCCAGCTGGCCGAACGCGCCCATGAATTGGCAAGCCTGCGCGTACTGGGGTTCAGACGGTCCGAGGTCGGCTACGTTCTGGTGGTCGAACAGATGCTGCTGACCGTCTTCGCCATTCCCGTGGGCTGGCTTGCCGGATACGGTTTCGCGCTGCTCATGGCGCAGGGTTTCTCCACCGATGTGGTCACCATTCCCGTCGTCGTCACCCAACGCACCTTTGCGCTGGCGGCCCTGATCGTACTAGGCTCGGCCCTGGGCGCCGTCCTTTTCGTCATGCGCAGGTTGGGCCGCGTCGATATCGTCAGTGCATTGAAACAGAAAGAATGAACCAGATGCGAATGTTCCGGATCATCGCAGGCGTAGCGCTTGCCGCACTCCTCCTCGGGGCCCTTGTCTGGGCGCTTCTGCCCAAGCCGGTGCTTGTTGATCTGGCCGAAGCGCGGCGCGGTCCGTTGGAAATCACCGTTTCTGCCGAAGGCGTCACCCAAGTGCGCGAAAAATGGGCCGTGACCGCCCCCGTGACGGGCAACACCCTGCGGTCCCCCGTCGATGTCGGCGACGAGGTGGAAAAGGGCAATACCGTCGTGGCCGTCATCCAGCCAGCCGAACCCGCTTTTCTTGACGCGCGTGCCCGCCGCCTTGCCGAAGTCTCGGTGGAAGAAGCCGCCGCCGCGGTGCGGCTGGCCGAAGCCAACCTCGCGCGTAGCGAGGCGGAACTTGAACATCTCGAGGCCGAACTGGAACGCTATCGCATCCTGGCCGACCGCGGGGCGGTGTCGCGCACAGTGCTGGAAGATGCCAAGCAAAGCGCGACAACCGCCCGTGCCGATCGCGAGGTCGCATTCTACGAACTGGAACAGCAGAAAGCCACGAAGGCCCGCATGGAAGCCCAGCTTTCGGCCCCGTCCATACCCGATCCCGACAGCGACCCCGGCGACTGCTGCCTGCGCATCACCGCGCCCCATGACGGAACGGTTCTCGACGTGGTCGACGTCAACGCGCGCCTGGCCGAAGCCGGGACCGCCCTGCTGACGATCGGCGACCTGTCGGATCTCGAAATCGAGGTCAATCTGCTGTCCACCGACGCGGTGGAAATCGAACGCGGCGCGCGCGCCTATATCGAACGCTGGGGAGGTGCGGGCGTGATCGACGCGCAGGTACGCCGGATCGATCCTTCCGCCTTCGCCCGCGTTTCGGCCCTGGGGATCGAGGAACAGCGCGTGCGCCTTCTGCTCGACATCCTCACCCCGCCGGAACAGCGGCAGGGTCTGGGCGATCAGTACCGCGTCTTCGTACGCATCGTCTCCTGGGCGGGCGCGGACGTTCTGCAGATCCCGCAAAGCGCGCTTTTCCGCCATGCGGAACGCTGGGCCGTCTTCGTGGAAGAAGATGGCCGCGCCGTGCTTCGCTATGTCGAAATCGGCCACATGTCGGGTGATACGGCCGAGGTGCTGGCCGGCGTGGAACTGGGCGAACGGGTCGTCGCCTATCCCGGCGCCGCGATCGAAACTGGCGTGAAGATCGAACCGCGCGCCCTGAGCACAGATTCCGGCAACTGAACGGTCGTGTCTGCTGATATCGGGCCACATGAGAAGGAAACGGAGTATCACGATCAACCGGAGCAATAGACAACGCTCGGAACACTTTGAGGCTAACGGCTACATCAAAAATAAGTCTTTGACGCCTACTTAATCAGCGCGACGGACTTTTGGGCACTCCGCAGTGAACAGCCGCTTCTCGCTCTTGCAGGACAAAGGTCATGTCCGGTTTGGGCGAAAACCGGTCATCCGGTTGGTCGCGCCGCAGCCTGCAACGTCAAGTTTGGAGTGCCGCGCGGCCTCAAGTCCGGTTTGAGCCCTCTTTGACCAATTCTGCAGCTTCCTTAAATGTCGGCTATACGAGTTGGCTCCTAAAAACTGACTTCACGAAATCGATGAATTTTGTTAGCCTTTGCGGCCTGTACCGGTCACGGTGATAGATCAGGGCCATAGGTTGTTCAGGCAAGTTCCAATCAGGTAATAGCTGCACTAACTTACCCGCTGAGATATCACCTCTGACGAGAATTTCTGGCAACATGGCGACGCCCATGCCTGCAATTGCAGCGACACGTACAGCCTGACCGGAATTCACTGAAATTCTTGTTTGAGGGGTCCAGCTGCGTTCTTCGGACCCTTGTTTGAATCGCCACGGCTTGCGTCCGGTTCTTGAAAAGAGAACTGCGCGAAAGCGATTCAGATCTGATGGTATCTGCGGTTCACCGTGTTCTGCTAAATATTCACCGGACGCGCAGATCATCATTCTGTAGGGGGCGAGTTGAATGTGCAGGAGCGCGCTGTCCTCCATCTCTCCAATGCGAAAAGCAGCGTCAAACCCTCCGGCGATCAGATCTTCATTGTTGTCGGATAAGGTCAATTCGATTTCTACCTCTGGTGCGATCTCGGTGAAGCCCTTTAGAGCGGGCATCAGCGCGGCTGATCCAAAACTCACCGGGGCCGCGATACGCAGCCGCCCCTGAGGTTGTCGCTGCTGATCGCTTGCCTTGCCCTCGGAGAAATCAACCAATTCCAGAATGTCCCTACATTGCTCGAGATAGCTTACGCCAAAATCTGTGAGCTTCTGTTGTCGCGTCGTTCGATTGAGCAATTTCGCCTGAAGGTAATCCTCTAGGCCAGCGATCCTTTGCCCAACTAAAGCGCCGCTCACATTGAGCCTAAGCCCGGCGGCATTCATGGAACCGGCTTGAGCCACTTCGACAAAAGTGCGCATCGCAGTGAATAGATCCATTGTAAAGGAATCCCTTTCTATGACTAAACATATTGGTCAATTATCACAGTTCCACTGTTAATATAGCGTCCTCTCTGAACAACCCTAAGAGAGAGACCGATATGGAAAACCAATTTGAAAACCGCGCCGTGCTTGTGACGGGTGCAGGAACTGGCATGGGGCGAGCGGTGGCGCTTGCGCTAGCGAGTGAAGGTGCTTCTGTGACGCTTTGGGGGCGGCGCAAGACACCTCTCGAAGCAGTTGCAAAAGAAATCCAAGAGGCTGGCGGCTCAGCACTGCTCCAAGTCTGCGACATCTCCAAGCCGGACGAGATTGCCGCAAACCTCAAAGCATCTATTGCTCACTTCGGGAAGTTAGATGCGGTCTTTGCTAATGCCGGGCATCTGGGTGAGTTCAAACCACTCAGGGATACTCAGGCTGACGACTTTGCGGATCTTATCCAAACCAACCTTATTGGCACGCAGCAAACGGTGGCACAGTGTCTATCCCACATGAAAAATGGTGTCGTGCTGATAAATGCGTCTTGGACGGCTGGCGCTGTTATGCCTGGGTCTGGTGCGTATGCGGCAACAAAAGCCGCGCTCCTTGCGATGATGCGCGTGTTAGCTGTCGAGGAAGGACCTCGTGGCAATCGGATCAATGCGATTAGCCCCGGGATCATTCTGACCCCAATGGCAGACGAAGTTTTAGATCCAGAAATTTCCGCGCGTCTTTCGAACCACACACCGCTTCGACGGAACGGTAGACCAGAGGACGTAACAGGAACAGCAATGTGGCTCTTGTCGGGCAACTCTGGATTTGTAACGGGTCAAGATGTCGTAGTAGATGGTGGATTTACTTTGGGCGGAGCGTTGAGATGACAACGATGAACGGTGCACAACTCGCCGATGATCTCAATCCCGGCGTTCGGGCCGTATTGGAAGAACGATATGGGCACCTCTTGCCGGGCATGGCAGATACAGTGATCGACATGGCCTACGAACGCTTTTATGCGCGTCCGGGTCTCGACCTGAAAAGTCGGTACATTGCAACAATCGCGGCATTGTCGGCCATGGGGGCCCAAACTGCACCGCAACTACGGATCAATATTCAAGCTGGATTGAAAGTTGGTTTGAACGAAATGGAGATCGCCGAGGTAATTTGGCAAATGGCGCTCTACGGTGGTCTTCCCGCTGCCATTAACGCGCTGAATACGCTGCGGTCTATAAATGACGAGTGATGAATGCCGTTTCCGGGCCTTCGCTTTCAGTGCAGCGAAGGCCCGCTTTGTCCCGGATTCTATTGAAAAAGTCTTTGCTGCATTTGCAAATTTCGGAAATGTGGGAAACGATTCCTCGACGAGCTGATTGCACCCCGTGACGCCGCTAGAATTTGAATAATTCGGAATATTGTTCTGCCAAATTTGGCCCCAAAGCGCTGCATGAGAGTTTTTCAACACAATCTGCGCATTGCTGCCATTTGCTGCGGGCGCGAACCAGTTCTGCCTGATTGATGGAAGCTGACCTTCTGGGTCTTCCAAAGTAGCGCTCTATTCTGCGACGCCGCATGGAGGCGCAAATAGAACGGGCTGTCACGTTGAAAGGAGAGTTTGCTGTGACCGCGGAGATTCCACGGTCTGCCCCCGGGTTCGACCCGGTCGCCGGCACAATGCCGATTGCCAAAACGTCGATCTGGGCCAAATCTCGGGGGAGCGGACCGCAGCCCTTTTGGGCACGCGACCGTTGTACACAACATTCGAGCTATGCGCGGCACGCACGCCACTGCAGGCGGACGACGCCTGTTGCGACATGCGATGTTCCAAGCGGCCCTTTTCACCAACCGACACAACTCAGTCCTGAAGGCTCTTGCTGATCGGCTTCTTGATGCCGGAAACCCACACAGGCCGGCTTCACGGTGACCGCCCACAAGGTCGTCATAAAAGCAGACGCCCTATGCAAAGCCTGCCAGGAAAAGGCAGATCAACCTGCCCAGGAAATGCAGCTGCCACCATGCCTATTGGCGATCGCCACAAGACCGCTCGGATCCGATCGACATTGCGAAGGCCTCGAAAGGTGCCAAGCTCAGGCGTCGCTCCAGGCTGGTCCGCGGCACGTCGTTCGACAGCAGGCAGCGACCGGCGCCGACAAACTCAACGGGCAGGTCGAAATCCGTTTCTTCGGCGGTGAAGTTTGCGATCACCGCCACGCGAACGCCATCCAGCTCCCGCAGATAGGCGAAAACTGCGCCGTCATCCTTCGCGATGGGGCGGTATGTGCCGTGCACGATGACCTGCCAGTCCTTACGCAGAGCGACCAGGCGTTGGTAATACGCGAATATGCCATCCGCATCTGTGCGGTCGGCTTCGGCGTTGACCCTCTCATGGTTCGGATTGACCTCGATCCAAGGCGTGCCGTCAGTGAAGCCGGACTTCGGTCCGGCATTCCATTGCATTGGCGTGCGCGCGTTGTCGCGGCCGTTCTCGTTGACGCCGGCGATGAAATCCTCGGGTGCGACGCCGCGCGCGATCTCTTCTGCGTAATGACCGAGCGTCTCGATGTCGCGGAACTGGTCGATGCGGGTGAAGGTGGCGTTGGTCATGCCGATCTCCTCGCCCTGGTATATGAAGGGAGTGCCCTTCAAAAGGTGGATCACGGTCGCCAGCATCTTCGCCGATTTCACCCGGTATGCGCCGTCATCGCCGTATTTCGACACCTGCCGCGGCAGGTCGTGGTTGCTGAGGAACAGCGAGTTCCAGCCATCCTCGGCCAGCGCTGCCTGCCAGTCGTTCAGCACCCGCTTGAAAGCGACCAGGTCGAAGGGTTTCGGCTTCCACTTGCCATGCACCGGATCCCAGCCCTCGACCACGTGATTGAACTGGAAAACCATGTCGAGCTCGTGCCGGTCGCGCCCGCAATAGAGCCGCGCGGTATCGGTGCTGACGGACCAGCTTTCCCCGATGGTGACAATGTCGCGGTCGGCCAGCGTTTCGCTGTGCATCTCCTGCAGGAACTGGTGCAAAAACGGGCCTTCTTCGAACAATCCGGCATCCACATCCTTGCCGATCAAGCTGATGACGTCCATGCGGAACCCGGCAATGCCTCGGTCGAACCACCAGTTCATCATATCATAGATCTCTTGCCGGAGAACCGGGTTTTGCCAGTTGAGATCCGGCTGTTCAGGGCTGAAATGGCCCAGGTAGTACTTGCCCACCCTTGGCACGAAAGTCCACGCCGAGCCGCCGAACGCGGCCTGATGGTCGTTCGGTGGCCCACCGTCCGGCGCCGCATCGCGCCAGATGTAATATTCGTGTTCCGGCGCTTCGCGAGAAGTGCGCGCAGCGTGGAACCAGGGATGGTCCGAGGAGCTGTGATTCACCACAAGGTCCATGACGATGCCGATGCCGCGCGCCTTCGCCTCGGCCACCAGCCGGTCGAAATCCGCCATCGTTCCGAACTCGGGCGCGATGTCCCTGTAATCCGAGATGTCATAGCCGTTGTCGGCCATCGGCGAGCGGTAGACCGGTGAGAGCCAGATGAACCCGATTCCGAGGTCGCACAGGTGGTCGAGTTTGGAGATGATGCCCGGGATGTCGCCGATCCCGTCACCGTTCGAATCGCAAAAGCTGCGCGGGTAGATCTGGTAGCCGGTGGCCGACTGCCACCAGCGGGTGGGCTCTCTGAGTGTGTGGTTCATGTTGGTCTTCCGTTGGGTTGAAGTGCAGGCGGAACAAGTCGCGGGCCGGTCAGCCTGCTTTGAGGATGAGAGCGCCATGCGGAGCGATCTGGCCTGCATGCGCAGCGCCGTCGCCCTCATGGACATAAGAGGACAGGACCACCTCGCCCGACACCGGGCAGGGCCTGGGGGTGTCGGTGAAGTTCAGGCAGACGTGGTAGCTGTCGCCATCGAGATGGCGCGCAAAGACGTAGACCCCGCCCTGGGCCGTTATGGTCTCATAGCTGCCAAGCGTCAGCGCGGGCGTCTTGCGGCGCAGGACGATCAGCGCACGGACATGGTTCAGCATCGACGCAGGGTCCGCGCGTTGTGCCGCCGCGTCCCCCTCCGCCGGAACAAAGACCGGTAGCCAGGGTTGGCTGTTGCTGAAGCCGTGGGTCTGCCCCGGCTCCCAAGGCATCGGCGTACGCGCGGGGTCGCGGCCAAGGCCGAGCCCCGGCACCTGCTTTTCCCAGGGGTCCTGCACGGCCTCGGGGGGAATGACCGCGCTCTCCATCCCCAGCTCATCGCCCTGGTAGAGCGTCGGCGTCCCGCGCAAGGTCAGCAGCAGCGTCGCGGCAACAGCGGCCTGCGCGGGGCCGGCCCGGCTGGCGATGCGGGCACAGTCGTGGTTGCCCAGTACCCAGTTGCCCCAGGCCCCCTCCGGCAGTGCGGCCTCGTAGGCCTCGATGCGACGGACGATTTCCGGCAGCTCCCAGGGCGCGTCCTGCAGGGTAAAGTTGAACGGCAGCTGGAAGGCGTCGAAATCCGCGCCGTAATAGGCCATGACCTCTTTCAGCTTGCCATCCGTCTCGCCGATCAGCACACGGTCCGGGAATTCCTCGGTCACCTGCCGCATCATCCGCACATAGTCGAACCCGGCGGGCTGGTGCTTAGAATGCACCTTGAGAAAGCGCTGCGACGGGTTCATTTCGGCGCGCCAGGCGGGATTGGGCGGATGGTCGCCCTTGTCGGGGTCGGGCGCGACGTGGGTGATGGCATCGACCCGGAAGCCATCGACCCCGCGCATGTACCAAAAGCGCATCGTGTCCAGCATCTCTGCCTGAACTTCGGGATTGCGCCAGTTCAGCGCGGGCTGTTCCGAAAGGAAGATGTTGAGGTAATACTGCCCCGTGCCCGCGTCCCAGGTCCAGGCGGAAGGGCCGAATTCGCTGATCCAGTTGGTTGGCGGACTGCCATCCGGTTTGGCGTCGCGCCAGATATACCAATCGCGTCTGGCGCTGGTCCGCGAGGATCGCGCCTCAACGAACCAGGGATGCTTTTCCGAGGTATGGCTGGGCACGAAATCGAGGATCAGTTTCAACCCGCGCCGATGGGTGGCGGCGACCAGGCGGTCGAAATCCTCCAGCGTGCCGAACATCGGGTCGATGCCGCGATAGTCCGAGATGTCATAGCCGAAATCGGTCATGGGGGAGGGGAAGATCGGCGAAATCCAGATCGCATCGATGCCGAGGTCGACGAGGTAGTCAAGTCGGCTCTCGATGCCCCTCAAATCGCCGATTCCGTCGCCGTCGCTGTCCTGAAACGAGCGCGGATAGATCTGGTAGATGATGCCGGTTTTCCACCACTCCTGAGCGGTATTGGGGGCGGTTTTGATGGTTTGCTGATTCATCGCGTGTTGGTCCGTGATTGATGGCGCTCCGCCGGTCGCGCGGAGGCTGTATTGAGAACTGCCCGGGGGGCGGACAGGTGGCGTCAGTGCACACCAGCGGTGATGCGTTTCTTCGGGCGGTCGCGGTAAAGCAGCGACTGGCCGTCTTCGAAGATGTGCACCTTGGACGGATCGGCGGTCACCTTGACGTCGACGCCGCGCATGTTCTTGTGGATGCCGGGCAGCTTGGCGATCACCGCATCACGGCCTTCGACGTCCGGGTGAAAATAGAGGATGGTCACCTCTCCAAGCGCCTCGGTGATGGCGATCTTACCATGGTAGAGGAACGGCCCGCCGTCCGAGATCGCCACAAGGTCTTCGGGCCGCACGCCAATATTGACGGTCTTTCCCAGATCCTCGGGCAGGGTCGGCACGGTCGAGATCGCCTCGCCGCCGTCCTTGGTGCGGACATGGGTCTCTGCGCCGGTCTGGATGATTTCCCCGGGGATCAGATTCATCGCGGGGGAGCCGATGAACTTGGCGACAAACTCGTTTTCCGGCTTTTCGTACAGCTCCAGCGGAGTGCCCACCTGCGCGATGCCGCCGCCCGCCAGCACGACGATCCGGCTGGCCAGCGTCATCGCCTCGACCTGGTCATGGGTGACGTAGATCATGGTGCTGTCGGGCATGGATTCCTTGAGCTGGGCGATCTCGATCCGCGTCGCGACGCGCAGCGAGGCGTCGAGGTTCGAAAGCGGCTCGTCGAACAGGTACACCTTGGGGTCGCGCACGATAGAGCGCCCGATGGCCACTCGCTGCCGCTGCCCGCCCGAGAGCGCCTTGGGCAAGCGATCGAGCAGGGCGTCGAGCTGCAGGATCTTCGCGGCGCGCTCGACCCTTTCGTCGATCTCGGCCTTGGGCATTTTCGCGATTTTCAGGGCGAAACTCATGTTATCACGCACGCTCATGTGTGGATAGAGCGCGTAGGACTGGAACACCATGGCGATACCGCGCTGTGCCGGTGGGACCTCGTTGACGATCATGCCGTCGATGTCGAGTTCGCCGCCGGTGATCCGCTCCAGACCCGCGATCATGCGCAGAAGCGTGGACTTGCCGCAGCCCGAGGGGCCAACGAAGACGATCAACTCGCCGGTTTCGATCTCGAGGTCGATGTCCTTGAGCACCGTCACGGTGCCGCCATAGATCTTTTCGACGTTCTTTAGTGAGAGGTTGGCCATTTCGCTATCCTTTTTCGCTGTCCGGGGGCCGCATTGTCGCGGCCCGCGTCGGTATCACTTCACAGAGCCGGCCAGCAGGCCGCGCACCAGAAACCGTTGCAAGCTGAAGAAGACGCCCAGCGGCACTGCGATCGAGACGAAGGCCGCCGCCGCCAGAATGCCCCAGTCGCCGCCGCGCGAACCCAGCAGATCGTCGGCGATCTTGACCGTCATGACCTTGGCCTCGTCGGCCGAGGGCAGGAACACCTTGGCCACCAGCAGGTCGTTCCAGGTCCACAGGAACTGGAAGATCGCGAAGGAGGCCAGCGCGGGCAGCGACAGCGGCAGGATGATCTTGGTGAAGATCTGGAAATCCGTCGCCCCGTCCACCCGTGCGCATTCGATGATGTCGCGCGGCAAGCCGGCCATGTAGTTGCGCAGCAGGTAGACGGCAAGCGGCATCCCGAAACCGGTATGTGCCAGCCAGATGCCCACGAAGCTCTGCCCCACGCCGATGTCGTTGTGCAGGTTCAGCACCGGTACCAGCGCCAGTTGGATCGGCACGACCAGCAACCCGACGATCCCGGCGATCAGCAGACCGCGAATGGGGAACTCCATCCAGGCCAACGAATAGGCGGCAAAGGCAGCGACCAAGATCGGGATGAACGTCGCCGGCACGGCCACGATCAGCGTGTTGAGGAAGGCGCGGCCCATGTTGTCGCCTGACAGCACCGTCCGGTAGTTGTCCAGCGTCAGCTTGGGCGGGCTCTCAGCCGCGAAATACACCCGCTGGCCGCGACTGCCCGGCTTTTCCGGCGTAATCCAGACATAGGAGCCGTCGGCATTCACCGTCAGCGTCTCGCCATCGCCCAGATCGCCCGTGGTGCCCGCCGGATAGGTGGTGGGCTCTGCCCCGCGGGTGCCAAAGGCTGAGATGTCGCCGGGCGTGCCCGAGAAATACGACCGCGCCTCTTCGTCATCGAAGATGTTGCCCTCGACCCGGAAGAGGGGGCCGTCGGGGGTTGCCTCTGTGCCGGTGCGCGCCCGCGCTGTCAGTTCCACGGGCAGCATCGCCTGCCACCACCCGGTGGCCGAGATCTGGTCGCGGTCCCGGAACGACGAGACCAGCAGGCCGAACGTCGGAATGACCCAGATCAGGACCATGGCCGCCATAGCGATATTCTTGGCCCAGATCAGCGCGGGTTTCTTTCCTGCAATGTTTTCCATGACCGGTCCTCCTACCGAAGTTCTTTTTGTGCCTGGCGGATGTTCGAGATCATCACCGGAAGGACGATGATCATGATGACAAGCGCCACCGAGGTCGCGCGGCCGTCGTCGCGGAACATGAAACTCATCATGTAGCTGGGCAGGATCTCGGTGCCGAAATTGCCCCCGGTCATCGCATAGACGATGTCAAAGATTTTCAGCGACCCGACGGTGATCGTCGTCCAGACCACCACGATGGTGGAAAAGATCTGCGGCATCTTGATCCGGAAAAAGATCTGAAACGGGTTCGCCCCGTCCAGAATGGCGGCCTCGATGGTTTCCTCGGGGATGCCGCGCAGGGCGGCGGAGAGGATGACCATGGCGAAACCGGTCTGGATCCAGACCAGGATGAACATCAGGAAGAAGTTGTTCCAGAACGGGATCTGGATCACGTCGATTGGCCCGGCGCCGAACAGTCCCGCAAGCACGGCGTTGATCAGACCGATATCGCTGTCGACGGCATAGACGAACTTCCAGATCAGCGAGGCGCCGACAAAGCTGATCGCCATCGGCATGAAGATCAGCGATTTGGCGATGTTGCCCCATTTCAGCGTGTCGCTGAGCTGCGCCGCGATCAGGCCGGCGGTGACCGACACGACCGGCACAAAGAGCGCCCAGAGTGCGTTATTGAGGAAGGAGCGACGGAACTCGGGGGACTCGAACAGCGCCAGGTAGTTGCCGAGCGCGATGTACTCATCCCCCGAGCGGTTGAACAGCGACCGGTAGGCGGACCCCACGACCGGATAAGCTAGGTAGACCGTCAGAACCAGCAGGGCGGGGAAGATGAACAGCCAGGGTCGGATGATGTTCGCCCGGCGGATGTTGCTGGCGATGTTCCGCCCCTTGGCCGGGTACAGCACCTTGTCCAGCAGCAGGTTCGATGCGTAGAAGTAGCCTACGCAGCCCCCAACCCCCAGAATGATCGTCGCAAGTCCCTGAATAAGGGGATTCATCGGTCCGCCCTCCCGTCGGTTCCGTTATTGGAAAGGCACCGCGAGCTTGTCGCGGCGCATGATGTTGGGGGATGCGCTTAGCGAATCGAGTCCCATCTCGCCTGGATCGCGGCGGCTGCCTCATCGGCGGTCAGGCTGCCGGTGGTGTATTCCACCATCGCGTTCCAGAACGCGTCGGTGCCGATCTCGCCCGGCATCAGGTCCGAGCCGTCAAACCGGAAGGTCGTCGCGCTCAGCAGGATTTCGGCCAGCGCCCGCCCGGTGTCGTTGGCATAGGCATCGAGGCTGACGCCCGTGTGCGGCGTCAGGGTCTTGCCCTGCGCGGCAGTCAGCGCGTGCGGCAGAGAGGTCTGGAGAAACGCCATGAAGGCGTGCGCGATCGGCTTGTCCTGCATGATCGTCGCCAGCCCGCCGGAGCCCAGAACCGGCCGACCCAGATCCTTGCTCTCATAGGCAGGGAAGTAGAAGAAATCGGCATCCTCGCCGATGACGATGCCATCGGGAAAGAATGTCGGAATGAACGACGCCTGGCGGTGCATCATGCATTTCGGCGGGAATTCGAACAGCCCGTCCGGGCTGTCGCGGAAATCGATGGTAGCCGCAGCGCTGGAACCGCCGTCCACATAGTCGTCGTTCCTCGCGAAATAGCCGTATTCCTCGATGGCTGCCACCACGCGCGGATCGTTGAAGGGGATCTCGTTCTTCACCCACTGGTCATAGACCTCGGGCGGTTGCGTGCGCAGTATGAAATCCTCGACCCAGTCGGTCGCGGGCCAGCCGGTGCCGGCGCCCGCGCCCAGCCCGAGGCAGAACGGTGTCAGCCCGTCGTCCACCATGGTATCGGTGAGCGTCTTCAACTCCTCCATGCTTTCGGGAATGTCATAGCCGTTTTCGTCAAAGGCTTCAGGCGAGTACCAGACCAATGATTTCACGTCGACGGCGTTGAAGATCCCGTAGACATGCGGCTTGCCGTCCGGACCGGTCGGGCTGGCCAGATCGGCCCAGGACTCTCCGGCTGCGAAGTTGTCGATGTACCATTGCTGCGTGTCCTCGGCGAGCGGCACAAGGTTGCCCTGCTTCGCAAGGTCGGCGGCAAGTCCCGGCTGCGGGAACAGCGCCACGTCCGGTGGGGTCCCGGCCTGCACGGCGATCACGATGTCCTGCTCGTAGCTGTCAGAGCCGGAGTATTTCACCTCGGCACCCGTAGCCTCGGCGAAATAGGCAAAGATCTCGCGCAGCAGATCGGCGTCTCGGCCGGTGCCCGCGCCGGCGATGTCCAGTGTCTGGCCCGAGAAATCATGGCTGTCGGCAAAGGCCTGGAACTCGGCCCAGTCGAAGGGCCCCTCTCCGATGGGAAAGCGCAGGTGCGAGTCCGCCGATGCCGCGCAGGCGAGCGATGCCGCGAGGATCGCGCTGGAGCAAAAGAGCGCAGTGCGGAATTTGGATGTCATGTGTCCTCCCTTTCAAGTTTGCCGCGCCCGGAGCAGGTGCGCTGGCTCCTGGTGTATCGGCCTTGCGCCCCGGAGTGGTGTGCCCCGAAGCGCGTTTGCGAATCCATATTATTCACAATCTTAACGTTAAGATCACAAATCGGAACGTTAAAATCAACGATAAAATTCCGAGACTCGCAAAAAGTCATTGACCTTCGCGGCGATTTCTATTTCTTCAGAAGCCGACTGGACGCGCGCAGAACCTCTCGATCCGTGCGCTGTTCGGCGGCGCGTTTTCGATTGGTGACAACGGCAAGGGACGGACTATTACGTGGCGACTTTGAAGGATATCGCAAAGCTCACCGGTCTTTCGGCGACCACCGTCAGCCGTGCCCTGCGCGGGTTCGACGATGTCACGCCATCGACCCGCGAGCGGGTCAAGGAGGTCGCACGGGAGCTGAACTACCGTCCGAACCACAGCGCACGAAAACTAGTGTCCGGAAGGTCCGGCGTCGTCGGCCTTGTCCTCGACACACCGCCCGCTGGCTTCGAAGCAGCGCATTTCTTTGAAATAACCCACGCACTCACGCAGGCCATGGCAACTCGGGGACTCGATTTGTTCCTGCATATCTCGACCGACAAAGACCCTCTGAAGACCTACGACCGGCTGATCGGGCAAGGCATGATCGACGCATTCGTGCTGCTGTTCCCCCTGGCGGACGATCCGCGGATGGAGTTCCTGCGCAGCAAAGGCGTGCCGTTTGTCGTGCATGGCAAGCATGTCGAGGCGCCGGAGTACCCTTATTTCGATGTTGATACCGCGGATCTCACGAGGAAGGCGGTGGCGCATCTTGCCGAATACGGGCATCGGCGGATCGCGCTTTTGAATGGCAAGGAAAGCTGGATGGTTTCGCGCGAACGCGCACAGGCCTTCATGACCGCCCTGGCTGAGGCCGGCCTTGAGCCATTGCCGGACCTGATCCGCTACGGCGACACGTCTCAGCGCTTTGGACAGGACGCGGCGCGGACGCTGCTGGAATTGGCGGACCGACCAACCGGCTTCATCTGCTGCAATTCACTCACGGCAATCGGCGCGCTTTCAGCGATCACGGAGGCGGGATTGATTGTCCCCGGGGACGTTTCCATCGTCGCACATGACGACCGCTTGCCCGGTGTAGACACCGCAAAGCTGGTCCCGCCGCTCACCGTGACCTGCGACGCGGTGCGCAACGCGGGAGAGCCGCTTGCGGAACTTTTGCAGCAGAGGTTGAAAGGCGTGGCGGCGGCGGATCTGCACAGGCTGGAAAAAGCCCGCTGGATTGATAGGGATTCGGTGGCACAGGTTCCTGTTTCGTAAAGGCCGACCCAAACATGCGATCACCGCGCATGTGGGCCGCCGCGCGTCGCAGATCTTGAATTTGTGAAGCGGAGGGGCCTCCCTCAGATCCAACTATTGGGTAGAGGTGACAGCATTGAAAGAGCGCTGTGTTGGGCGATTGGTGTCCGCAAATTGTAATCTTTGGTGTTGCTCAACTTGGCAGGCGCAGCGAATGACATGTGTGGATGTATATGGACCCCGCCTAATTGCAACGGTCTGTTAGGCTCTGGATC